>Ga0257106_1000028_pt1 | contig 76701 bp, 49 predicted proteins | sample LP_taG_3_FD_190177 | JGI IMG/M metagenome (GOLD analysis project Ga0257106, IMG submission 190177) | Marine microbial communities from Northeast Subartic Pacific Ocean, Canada - LP_J_2011_P26_10m | ecosystem: Environmental > Aquatic > Marine > Oceanic | place: Canada: Northeast Subartic Pacific...
CTCTCTCTCTGTCATTGAGACGCGTCATATATACTTACATACTGAGAGAAGAAAAGAAGACGAAGGCATTTGCGCTGCACTACAAAACGCGTTTGTTGTTGTTCTTGTTGTTGCGCGTACTTTTTTTAATATTTGACCACCTTTTGAGAGCGAGAGAGAAAGAGAAAGAGGGAGACATTTTAAAGCGGAATTCGGGAATTGCAATTTCCCAGAAACTTACCTGCCGCGCTTCTTCTCGTTTTCTGAACGCGACGTAAACGACGAGAAGTTAAAGAAGAAGTAGAGAAAGAAGAGAGATAATGCACCGACCTCCGAAATCGCCGTTTGACCGGTCGGCATCGTTTGACGGAGACACTGATGGGGTGAATGCGCCGAGAAGCGAAAAAGAAGAAGAAGAAGAAGAAGAAGAAGAAGAAGAAGGAATTGTTGTTGAAAACGACGACGAGGACGAACAACAACAACAAAATCAAAATTACGCCGGTAGTACGAATCATTTCCCCCCGAGATCGTCCACACCTGGCGGACAGAGCGCGAAATCTTCGTCCAGTCGCCCTTCGACGCCGAACTTGCGTTCGGGCGAGCACGCGGAACTCGGCGTGAGAGAGTTTATGGAAGACGCGACGGTGGTGATTGAAAACAGGACGGTGGCGAATTCGGAAGAGTTGGTGTCTTTTTATGGCGTTTTTGATGGTCACGGAGGGACTGGGGCCGCGCTGTATTTGAAAGAGCACTTGGTGGAAAACGTTTTGAACGATCCGAACTTCCAGAGAGGAGACGTGGATAAAGCGTTGATCGAAGCTTACGTGCGAACGGATTTGGATTTTTACGAAGCGACGAGGCATAAGACGCCGAAGAGGAAAGATGGATTTTTGGAAGACGATGAGAACGAAGAGGATATGGAGACGAGTGGATCGACCGCGTGTACCGCGTGTTTATTCGATGGTAAGTTAATCGTCGCCAACGCCGGAGATTCCAGGTGTGTGGTGAGCAGAAGCGGAATAGCACATGATTTGACTCGCGACCAAAAACCTTCCTCCAAGGACGAGGAAGAGAGGATAAAGAAAGCGGGCGGCTTTATCGAGGATGGATACGTCAACGGTTTATTAGGCGTCAGTCGAGCCTTTGGGGATTGGCACTTTGAAGGTTTAAAGAGAGACGAAGAGACCGGTAAGCCTGGGCCGTTAACCGCGGAACCGGAAATTGATACGTGGGAAATAGACGTCGAGAACGATGAGTTTTTGATTTTAGCGTGCGATGGTTTATGGGACGTATTTTCGTCACAAAATGCGGTAGATTTTGCGCGGAAATCCTTGCTCGTAAATAACGACCCAAACATAGCTGCAAAACAATTAGCCGACGAAGCGTTGAGACGGCACAGCGCGGATAACATCTCCGTGGTGTGCGTTTGTTTCGGCGACGAACCGCCAAAGAGTCGGACGCCGGAACCAAGTCCGGCGTCGAAAAAGTTAGCCGAAGGCCAAACGAAGGTGAAGGGTACCGTAGAACGGTCGTTATCGTTGGAGGTTCTCACGCATTTACAAAGTTTAGTCGCAGAAGACGAGCAGAAACCGATGGCGGATAACTTGCACGGCATATCGCCGAAGAGAGTGAAATCAGTTCGATTACTTTCCGAGTTTCAAAAGCACGAGGAAGGCGGTGGTCCGAGTTTGTCGCCACAGAATAGCGCTTTATCTTCCCTCGGGAGTAAACAAAGCAGACGCGCGGGATCGAATAGTAACTCATCGTTTGAAGCCGAGGAAATTGAAGAAGCGCCGTCGGCGCACGACGTGTCGAATGTTTTAGCAAAAGTTGGATTGGCGGTGAATAGCGCGAGTAATAGTAATAGCGCGAACGAACCGTCGTCGCCAACATCAAAAGATAGATTGGAGAATAACGAAGCCAATCATCGATTGATGCAAGGATTTAGACGCTCATACAACACTAGCAGCTTAGCCGGGTCTTCTTTAGAGGAATCAGAATTGGGTAAAATCGCCGAGGAAAGTTTCGCCGACGCGCTTCGGATGCGAAGCACCGACGACGACGAGGACGAAAATTAAAATAAATTGTTGTACACATATCTACATTGCGTTGCTCACATTAGAATTAACATGCATACACTATCTCGCACCCGCGGCTCCCCCTCCTGAGGCGCTGCTATTGTTTTTACTACTACTTCTATTCGTTGGGAGAATGCCGCCGTTGGCGTTTTTCAACACGAGATCGCACACTTCGAAATACATAACCGCCATTCTCTCCGCAACGACTGCCTGTTCGCCTCTCTCCTTCACCCTCTCGTCGTCTAAAAGTGAACACCGTAAATTGATCAAACAATCAATCATTCTCCCCGGCCTTAAATCTTTTAGCATCAATTCTTCGTCGGTGATTTCTTCTTCTCTTTCGTTAAATCCGCGAGTGGTTTTCGTGAGTTTAATTTTCCCTTCCTCGTGTTGTTTCCTCGCTTCTTCGGATGCTTTCTCGTTTTCAATCCGCGCGGATTCCATGGCTTCGAATAACATCTCTCGTCGTTTATTCGCATCATCGGTTTGTACGAGTTTCCGAATCAATGCCGCCTCGGCTTTCGGCAACTCTGAAGGCGCGAACGCTCCCGAAACGACAATCTCGGAGTACACCCCCAACTTGTCCGATTTGGGAGACATTTGTCTCGCGGATTCTCTCGCCAGAATAATTTGGTACAACAAATCCCACGACGGCACAACTTCTCTCAACTCCATCTCGTCGCACAACTGCGCCGCCGCTCTTTCGACTTCGTCGATGTCCGCTTTTGGTACGTAATCTTCTCGCGACGTTTCGTCCTCTCTGTCCTTTCCTTCTTCTTCTTCTTCTGCGGTGGGATCTTCGACTACCCCATCGTACACTTTCAAGCACTTCGCACGTCCACCGCCTTTATGCGCAATCTTTAAAACCTCCGCTCTATCTTCCGCTCGCATTAACCGCGCGACTAACTGTACCACCTGCATCTCCGGTTGCATCTCAACCGTGACCGCTTGCAATGTCTCCTCCTTAATCGCTTGCAAAAGCGAGAGCAACGGCATGTCGTCTTTCATCTCCGCTTGCTTAATATACGCCCCTAGCACGGATAAAAACGTCCCATCTAACTCATTAAACTTTGATTTCACCACCGATTTTAATATCCTCACGCGCATTTGTTCTTTTTCCATCTCTTTCCTTCGTCTTTTTTCTCTCTCGAACGATTTCGAAGCCGATTCGGATTCGTCGTCGTTGCTCAATTCGTCCACCTCGTCAAACACTTCCTCGGAAACTTCGTCCACGAATATCTGTTCCACGGTTTCTTTTATGATGGAATCTAAAACCTTCGCCGCGTTGTCCACGTTTTCCTTCACGAAGTCTTCCTCTTTCTTCGCCTGAAGAATAGTAAAAACATCACGCCGTGGTCCTCGTCGTCTGAATCGTCGTCGTCTCCAATCGTCGTCGTGACGGCTGCTCCAAATCGAGGATGACATTTTCCCAAAATTTTGACATCTGCTCCTGCTTTTGCCCCCGCGATTACCACCAACACTACCACCGCTCTCCTTCAACGACACCATCATCGACCCCCGAGCAGCAGCACGAGCATTAGCAGCAGAGCTCATTTTTAAAAGGCAATAGTTACAACAGAAAGAGAAAGGGAAAATAAAAATTGTGATGTCTTGTTTGAGCAGATTTTGTACAGAGGTGTCTGAACAGATTTTTAGGCGAAAGTGAAAAAAAACAGTTGACAGTTGAAAATTTTCCTTTTTTCCGGTGGTCTCAAAAGGCACCCACTTCCTTTTTTTTGCGTCATTCTTTTTAGCGCGCGCGCACTGCTGTACGAGAGGTGTTGCGTCGGTCGTCGCGAAGGGACCGACCGTCGTGAAAAGGCGTCGAGCGTATATTTGAGCGCGCGAAAAGAGTGATTTTAGAGCGAGAGGAAGTTCGCGCGCGGAGCAGCGAGGGGGAGCGTGTACGTGAGCGCGAAAAGGATAGAGAGAGAGAGAGAAAAAAAAACGGGGAAAAAGGAGAGAGAGATCGTAAAAACAGAATGACCACGACGGAAGAGTACAACACGCAAATACTGCGCATGCGTTCGTCGAGTAGTTCGAACAACAACTCGGCGAGTAAGGAGCCGACGGAGCGCGTGCAAGGCTTTAACGTGAACAACAGCAGCGGGACGACGAAGAACGAAGTGGAAGCGTTGAGAGCGTTGAGGATTAGCAGCGCGAGGACGAATGCCTCGTCATCGACGATTACGAACGATGAAAAAGAAGAAGATGACGAAAAACAACAAGAAGAAGAAGAAGAGTTTGATGTGGTGGCGCTCCCGATGACACCGAAGAAAGGTGGTGGTTCGAGCACAGATGTGGATAAGAAGGATACGGAGGAGTTGATGACGCCTCGGTCGCTTTCGAAACGCATCGGGAAACCGGATATTAAAGTCATGTTGGCGACAGGGAACAACGAACCGATCGACGTGATGCGGGGACGAGGGATCGTGACGAGCATGACGTTGAGAGCGAAAGCTGAAGGGATTAAGAGAGTGCCGGAGAAGATGTTCACTACCACAGGAGGCAAGTCCAGGTTTAGTAGTAATAGTAATAGTAATGGACGAAACAATGAAGACGAAGACGACGAGGACGACGGCAACAAAGTGAACTTGGTGTTGCCTGCGGAGGTGCTGCGCAACGCCGCGCAGAAAGAAAAACAAAGCAACGAAAACGATACGGAAGAAGAAAACAATACGTTCGACGACCCGAAAGAATACAGGAAACTGATGGTGAAGCTCTCGGATTTATCGTACATCCACATTAAAGCCGCAGTTGGGGTGGATAACGCGACTGGAAACGTCATCGAGAGAGATTTCTGGTTGCCTTTGGACGAAACGAAAACCATCGGGGATTTGAAGAGGTACGTCGAAGAAGCGAACACGTTAGAAACGATGAAAATGATGCGAAATCGAAACAAAATGATATCAAATGGGAGCAAGAACTCGACTTCTCCACCGAAAACGACTGCGATGAATAACAGTAAGTTAGCGCCCGTGAACGAAGACGAAGAGTTGGAGTCGGTGGTTCTTTTGAAAGGAAGAGAGTTGGCGGACTCGAGACGATTAATGGACGAAAACGTCACGCACAACACGACGTTGCATTTTTACGTGAAGAAAGACGCGCAAAATGTCACGGTAAAGATGCACGGATCGCGCGACGTCGAGTTGAATCTGAAAGCGGACGAAACCGCGGAGAGTTTGAGAGGGAAGATTTCCGCGCTTAGTTCCTCTTTAGGCGCGCGATCTGGAGATAACGGAGGACAAAATCAGTTGGATTTGTTTTACGGGGCGAAAGCGTTGAAAGACGGGCCCTTATCCAACTACGGTGTTCGCGCGGGTGCGACTTTGGAACTCAGACCATACGTTCCCGTTCGCCAAAGCGTCGACGGCGCAATGAATATTCCTCGGGGCGTGCGCAACAACAACAAGAACAACAACGGCGAGTCGCGTTCATATGGATCTGGATACGATTCCATCTCAAAATCAATCAATATTAGTAACAACGGTCACAACAGTGGTGGCGGTAGCAGCCGAAACGGCAGCCACCAAAAATCGCCTCGATTGTCTTGGGGATCTTACAACGGAAACAACCACCAGTTTGGTTCCTCGGTCGATCGATTTCACCAAACGCACCAACAAAGTGGATCGTACATGCGTTCACACAGTTTACGCTCATCAGACTCGACCATCGACTCGGTTTCTCCTCCGGAACAACCAATCACACCGATTGGGAGTTTTGACATGGCCAGAGAAGGATTACTGGCGGGCGTCCACCCGATGTTATCCTCGGGAGGTACGGGCGGCGCGTACTTTTTAAAGTCCGCCGTCGGCGAAACTGTGGCGGTATTTAAACCAGCAGACGAAGAACCACTCGCAAAGAACAACCCAAGAGGAAATTCTTGGATGAACAACTTCAACAACATAAACAATACGGAAACCGCTATTCAAAGCTCCCCGGGTGAAGGCATGCGAAAAGGTACGCGTGTGGGCGAAGGCGCGGCGCGAGAAGTCGCCGCGTATTTACTCGATCACGACGGCTTTTCTGGCGTTCCAGTTACCTCCTTGGCAAATTTGAGCGAACAGAACGTCTTTTTCAGCGGCGACGACGACGATATTATTCAGCGAGAAAACGAAAACAGCGGAAAGCTGGGTTCAATTCAAGAGTTTATCAAAGCGGACGCCGAGGCGGAGGAGTTTGGACCAAGTTTGTTCCCTTTGGAAGAAGTGCACAAAATTGCAGTCCTGGACATTCGCCTGGCGAACACCGATCGCAACGCTGGAAATATCCTCGTGAAAAAAGACGAAACTACGGGCCAAATCGTATCCTTGATCCCGATCGATCACGGCTACGCGCTCCCGCACACCCTGGAGGACGTTTGCTTCGAGTGGGAGTTTTGGCCGCAAACGAAACAACCCTTCTCGGAATCCACTAAAGAGTACATCGAGACCCTCGACGCCGAGGAGGACATCGAATACCTCCGCGACAACGACATCGAACTCCACTCCAGTTCCGAGAGAGTGTTGAAAATCAGCACGATGCTCCTAAAAAAAGCATCTAAACTGGATATTCCGCCGGCGGATATCGCCTCCATCATGTCGCGCTCCATACCCACGCGCATGTCCGATGCGGAGAAACTCGTGGCCAAAGCAGCATCCACTGCAATTTGCGCCTGTCGCTCCGAGCGAGGTGAGTTAGTGCACAAGTCTCCAAACAACGGCAGTTTTTGGAACGACTTGGACGAGGAAGGCGAAAACGCAGAGTCGATTTTCATGCGGGAGTTTGAACGCGCGTTGGACGCTTACCTCACGGAAAGACAAAGATAAACGAATAAAAAGAGAGGAGGAGTGTGCACTTATACAATAGACATTTGACACAGACACACACGGCAAAAGACATGTAATATTATATACCAACATTAAAAGCAACATTAATTAAATATGCGAGAGTGAGCGAGACACAAAAACTGTGAACAAAATTCACTTTTGCCTCACACTAAAAGCTCAAACCTTTGCGCTTGCAACCGAGAGAGAGGGCGAAAGAGAGAGACACGCGCAATGCCTCCCTCCGAGAACAATAACGACGACGATGTCGCCACGAATAATCTAACCTCTCGTTTTAACGATATGTTCGCCGCGTCGCCCTCCTCCTTGCGGAAGATTTCTTCTTCTCCTTCTTCTTCGAGAAAGGAATATCCAATACATGTTGCTGACGACGGCGAAGGAAAGATTCGAGACGTCTCTCGCTTCGCGTCGATGTTTTCGGCGTCGCCGGCGGAGTTGAAGAAATCGAGAGAGAAGTCCTCGCTGCCGTCTCCGTTACCTTCGATTGCCAGGGTGATTTACGACGACATCAGCACGTGCAAGGACGACGACGATGGTCTTTCGTCTTCCGCTGGGAAGCACTCGAACTCGTTCGAGGATATGTTTCTTGCGAGTCCAGCGGCGTTGAGAAAAATTGGACAGACGCCGCATAATACACCAGTTGGACGAGAGTATACCAGCGCCGAGAATATCGTGTATCACAGCATGGAAAACAAACCGGAAGCGCCTCCGTTACCGGTGACATTTGAGGACATGTTTTCAGCTTCGCCGAAGCAGTTGAAAAACATCGCTTTGAACGACAAGTTACGCATACACGAAAGACCAGTTTTGGACAGTTTACGTTTACGAACGTCCACTTCGAATACGGCTTCGGTACCATCGTCATCGTCGTATTCATTCTGCGATCGATTTGAAGTGAAATATCTATTACTAGCAAAAGATGAAGAAGAAGCCAAGAAAATTACGCTAGAGATTTGTTTAGAACAGACTGTGGAACTTCCGGAGTCGCTCGTTCCGGAGGGCACCTGGATTCGCGAACACGTCGTTGGAAGATGCGAAAAATTGAGCGAAGCGTCCAAGTGTTTGAAAAGTCGCGCGTATTGCCCTTCCAAGAACAACCTCGAAAAGAATAAGAATGCGTTCGAGGCGACGGTTTCGTATCACTCCGATTGCGCCGGAAACGAGCTGACGCAGCTCATAAACGTGATATTTGGCAACACCTCGATCAAAGAGGATGTCATGGTAGTAGACGTCAAACTACCGCATTGCATCTTAAAAGATTATCCGGGACCGCGCTTCGGCTCCGTAGGTTTGCGAAGGATGCTTGGCGTTCATAAAGGCCCACTTTTGATGACTGCGTTGAAACCTATGGGTTCTTCGGCGGACGAATTAGCAGAGTTTGCGTATCAATTCGCACTCGGCGGTATCGATGTAATCAAAGACGACCACGGACTAGCAGACCAACCGTACGCACCGTTTGAAGAACGGGTTAAGAAATGTTCCGAAGCGGTGAGAAGAGCCAATTCGATTACCGGAAGACGTTGCGTTTACGCACCCTGCCTCAACGCCCCGGCGCATTTAATCATTCGCAGAGCATTTACTGCTAAAAATTTAGGCGTTGGTGCCGTCTTAATGATTCCAGGTATCACCGGATTAGATGCCTGTCGTGAACTCGCGGCGGACGATTCCTTCAAGCTGCCGATTATCGCGCACCCAGCTATTCTAGGAAGCATGCTCGGCGGCGGCACGAGAAATTCTGTCCGAGGCTTTGCGCACGAAGTTTTACTCGGAGTTTTACCAAGAATCGCTGGCTGCGATATGACTATCTTCCCAACATTTGGCGGACGATTTGGCTTTAGTAAAGATGAATGTTTAGGAATTAAATCCGGATGCGAGCGCGGCGATTTAGAAAATATGCCTTCAATCGTGCTCACTCCGGGCGGTGGCATGACGATGGAGCGAGTCAAAACCATGCGGCAAGCGTTCGGGGATGAAAATTTGTGTCTATTAATAGGCGGAAGTCTCTACGGCGCGGGAAAAGATTTGGCCGAAAACGCGCGAGGCTTCTTAAAGTTAGCCGGAAGAGAAGATTTGTATGGTCCGTTTGAGGAAAACAAAAAGTAGTTCAAATAGAAACGCCACGCGCAAATACAGTACGCGATGTGTAAATACGTATACATTACATAGATATGCCCAAATCATCATTCACTGCCAAGCATCTTCGCCCAATATCCCTTTCTCCTTCAACTTCCCGATCAACGGCGAAACCAACGTCGCCAACATGTGTACTCCCAACAGCGGCTGAAACAAAAACGGCCACAGAAACAACCACGTCCCCAACACCGGCTCGTCGTAACTCAATCCTTGCTTATACACCCCTAATCTCACGCCCACGCCAAACACTAACCACGCTAATATGAATAATATGACGAAGAAATCGTACAGTAAGAATTGATCGACGCCTTCCTTGAACGCGTCCACGCCTTGCTTTTTTTGCATATCTTTTTCTCGTTGCTTCTGTTTCTCCGGGTTGGACAAGTCTTGCGCTTGGAACGCGAGCACGTCTTTTTCCAGCTCTTTCAAAGTGTCGAATTCGCGCGGCGGCGCAGGTTCTTGTTGTTCGTCGCTGCCGCTCACTCCGTTCTCGTCGAAGGAGGAACCGCCCCGGACGGTAACGGAAGTCTCTCGACGACGACACCGGAACAGAGACGACGACGGAAGAGATCGAAGAGTGCAAAATGTGGCCGCTTTTTTCCCAAGAGAAGAAGGAGAAGAGGAAGAAGCAAACGCGGAAGATCTCGATCGAATGACGCCGCTCTTTTCAGAACGAAACGCAGGCGCAGACGCAGACGACGACGCGATGAGGAAGCCGCTCATTTTTGTGTACACGCGCAGAGACAGACGTCGGGAAAAGAGTGAAGCACTTTTCTCGGGAAAAAACGTATCTAAAAACGCGACTAAAATTTCTCTCAAACAACACACAAGACAACGCGCTTTGACGAGGAGACAGAAGAGAGACCACGAGTAAGACCTGTCTGTCTCTGCCTGCGTGTGCGCGTGTGTGTGTATATATATATACGCAAATAATGACTGCATGTGTACCTGTGCAACACCAAAGCGCGTTTCATGGTTCGTTATCTGGAAACCCGATTGGATTAGAAAGACGGAAGAATAACAACAATAACGAGAGCAGAAGAATACGAAGAAGAGGAGAGACGTTCATAAAGCCGGTCGCGGTTGCCGCGTCGAGAGTCGTATCGTCTTCGTCTTCGTCGTTCGAATTGAGAGAACGTGCAACGTTTGCGTTTACGACGAGCACGCACCAAAGTGCTGTTTCTGCTTCTGCTTCTGCTTCTGCTTCTACTGCTGTTGTTCTTAGACGGGGGCGAGGAGGAGGACGAATGAAGCGCAAAACGGAAGCGTTCGTGGACCCGTGGGGAGTGACGGACGCGGAGTACACGACGTTAGAGGCGAACTTATTCGCGGCTTCTCTGTTCCCGTACCTGTTCTTTCTCTTCTTTCTTGGGAAGCCAGAGACCGCGTTTCCGAAGCGAGCTTTGTTCGGGTTCAAGTTTTTACTCGTGTTTGTCTTTGCGACGATACCGGCTGGGATTTATGCCAAGGTGCACTACTCGGATATTTTAGCAAACGTGGATTGGTTGCACGGCGGTGCGGAGAGTTTGTTGACGATTACGAACTTGTTGATCGTGCTGGGGATGCGAGAAGGTTTGAGAGATGCCGAGAGAGAGGCGAAGGAGAAACGAGAAAAAGATTTGACGACGACGGCGACGACGACTCTTCGTAGCGTTGATAGTGTTGTCGTTAATAGCGAAAATAGCAGCGGGAAAAGTACGGGAGATGCGAGGAGTGAGAACGACGACGGTGGTAGTACTGAGAACAGGATAAACATCAACAGCACGTTCTCGTTAGCAGGGTTAACGTTGCTCGTCGTCGGTGCCGCCGCGCTCGTCTCTTCGTCCTCTCCAGATGCCGTCGCGGCGACGACGGATTCCATCGCGGATGTTGCAGATGGCAGTATCGTCTCCTCCCTCATCGCATCCGCCAAACACGGCGAACCAGGGAACGCGTTGTCGTTACCAACTTGGGTCATCCACGCTTCCTCGTTGATTGAATGGCTCGTCGCCATGTCGTTAATCTGGAACTACGCGGACGTAAAGAAACGCCCGAGTTACAAAGGGTTGACGTGGGGTATGGTTACCTCCCACGCTTCTGGTTTAGCTGCGTGCACGTTCCACGTCTTCTACAACTCCCCGGCTCTCAATTCCGTGGTCGCGTTACAAGCCGGTTTAACGTGTCTCGGTAACGCCACCATGGGCATCGCGGCCTATCGCATGTACCAAGAAGGCAAACGATTAGGTATCTCTTCCGACGACGCCGACGCCGACGCGGTCTCCGTCCTCGCCGGAACAAAAGCGTTACAAACCCCATCTTCCGGAACATCCTTCCTCGAAACCGACGACGCGTTCCTTCTCCTCAAGCTCGCGCTCGTCTCCACTTTAGTCTCCGCTCTGGTCAAATGGGGTTCTCTCTTCGTCGACTTTCCGTTCGAACCGTCCGTGCTCCTCGCGTATTCTATGATTGTCTTCCCGACGATACTCAACATGAACGCTTGGAAAAAGTTATCCGACGACCCGACCAAGAAAGCCGATTCGCTCTTGTAATATATCACATATCATATATTTCCACACCACACACGTTTCATACTACATCACGACGTACCATCAAAGTCGTCTTCCCCGTTACTCTTATCCTCCTCCTCTTCCTCCTCTCTTCTTTTTCTCAGCACCGCATCGTTCCGCCATCCTTTATCGTCTGCCGCGAACGTCCTCGCGTTCTCTCGCGCTTCCTTCTTCTCCCTGAAATACGTTCCTTGCTCGGAGGAATCGATTGATTGCTTTCGAAAATATCGACCATCGACGCAGACGATTTCACAGTTCAGAGGAGAACTCCTCTGATTCTGGGGTTGCTTCATCGTCGAGGCGCTTTTATTAAAGACGCAAAAAAGAAGCGTCGTGGTCCGCTGCTGTTGCTCCTGCTCCTGCTCCTGCTGCGCCTCGATGATACGTGTCGTCGCGTGCAAAACGTGTGAGTAAATGAAGAAAAAAGTTCGTTAGAGGGACTGCCTCGCCATAATAAGAGAGATGGCGACGACGACGATGCATCCAGAAGAAGAAGAAGAAGAGAGACAGAACGAGGACGAAAATGATACCATCAAAGTTGGCGCCAAAACCAGCGCAATAATCAACGTGCGCGCGGAAGAAGAGGTGGACGCGTTCTCATCATCATCTGTGGGGACGCTGTTGCTTGGGAAAAACAAAGCAGAGGCGAGAGAAACAATCGAACGGTGGAGAGGTACCGCAAACGGCGGAAAAGGCGGAGGCCCGACGAGCGAAAAATCGTTTCAAAACGGCGAGATTTTGTACGAAAACTACGCCGATCTCGGTTTCAGCGTGGAGTTTCTCCGCGAGAGCGTGGATTGTGTGCATCTGTACAACGAAACGAAAACGGATTTTGTTCCTTTTCGAGGAGGAGGAAAAGGAGGAAAAATGCCTTCGTTGCCTTTTGGTATCGATTTCGAGGAGGATACCGCGAAGGACGTGGTCGGTAAATTAGGCGAACCGACGAGTAAAGGCGGCACTGGCGTGCAAATATTCATCGTGTACGAGATGCTTGGGATTAAGATATCTTTTAACGCTTTGGATTGGGAAAACGCCGGCGCGAGCATACACTCGATGGCGGTTTGGAAAGCGAGCGATTGAAGATATAAATTAATAGTAGTAGTAGTAGTAGTAGTAGTAGTAGTAGTACCAGTAGTAGTAGAAGCAATAATAATAGCTGTGTATATGTGCGCGATAGATGTATAGAATCAAATTACTTCTTTTTCCTTCGCTTTCTACCACCTTCGGCTCGTGTTCGTAACGGCGCATCCGCCGGGCGCTTCTTTTCCTCCGTCGCTTTTTGTTTCGCTTTCGGGAGTGGAATGTATATCGGTTCGCGCGTCACTGGCATTTCTGGTTTATTCTTTTTGTTGTTATCGACGTTATCCTCTGAATCCGAATCTGACGACGTTGACGATGAACTGCTACTGCTACTACTACTGCCGCTATTCTCACTTCCATTCTCCTTTTTCTTCTTCTTCTTCTTCTTTTTGTCGCTATCCTCTTCGTCGTCATCAGAATTCAAGAAGAAATCGTCCCCGTCCAAGTCATTCGACTTCACAGCGTTCGTCCGGGCTTTTTCGTTCTCATCGTCGCCGTCCACGATGCCTTCGTTGGCATCTCCCAACTCCGCTTTCGCTTTCAAAATCTCCTTGATCTCCTTCCGAAACCGTTCTCGTCTGCGGTTTTTATGCGTCTTGGCGTCTTCATCGTCCTCGTCGTCGTTGAATAGCGACACGTATTTCCGGTGTTTCGGAAAATGCAACACGTACTCTAAATCCCGCTCCAACGTTTTCAACTGTTCCTTTTCTCTCTCTGTTCGCTCGTCTTCCTTGATTCTACTAATCTTCTCCATCTTTCTCGTCACTTTTATTCTCTCGAAGAATTTCACCCGGTGGTACTTCTTCGCGTATTTCCGTTCCTTCTCCGCGTGCAGATTTTCCTTCTGCGCTTTTTCTAAATCTCTCAACTCTTGCTCTTTCTCCTCTCGCAACTTTTGCGGCATGTTTTTCGCCTTCGAGAGCATCCGTTGGACGTCTCGCATCTGGTTTTTTATCGATTTCGTTGGTTTCTTCGTTTGTTGATTACTCGCCGCCGCCGGGGAGTTCCTGCCTCGTCCTCGTCCTCGACCGCCGCCCTGTCCTCGACCACCACTCGTTCGACCACCACCACCTCGTCCCCGACCTCGTCCTTCGTTGTAGTTGTACGCCATTATCGTCTTCTTCTTCTTCTTCTTCTTCTTCTTCTACGCGTGACAGTTTTGTGATGTGATGTTTTGTGTAAAAATTCATCAAAATAAAACTCAACTGTGATGTGGGTACATTTTTGAACTAAAATTTTCTCGCGCGAGCGGCGTCACTCGAAGTCTCTCTCCATGTATTTCTATCTATCTGTGTTCTCAATCGCTCGGTCTGTGTTTTCAATCGCTCGTTTTCTTCGATAAACACAGCGTATTGTTCGTCTGTTGGTTCTGGGCACTCTTTTTCGAGCAAGTAGTTTTCGCAGTCGGTGTGCTCGAAGTAACGAGCGTACGCGATGTATCGCCAGTAGTCAGGAGGCGCTTTCGCCTCTTCGACTATGTATTTGAGACAATCGAGGCGGCCATACATTGCAGCTTGTACCAAGCAGGATTCCTTTACTGCATCAGATATCTTTCTTTCTTCAACAAGATATTTCAAGATATTCATGTTTCCACCGCATGTTGCCTGTTGTGCCGCTACTTTTTCCGTCTCTCGAGAAGGTTTCACTTTGCCGAAAAGAAATCGAAGACAGTCGAGGTGTCCTTTCATAGCAGCTTGTTTACACGACTCTTCTTTATCGCAAGGGCAATCGTTAGAGAAGCAGTACTTCAACATCTCGAGATTGCCTTGACGTGCTGCCACATTAATCGTCCATTCATCCCACTCGCACTGTTTCACTTCTCTCGCCCACTTGAGCAATTCGAGTTTGTTCGTTCCAGCAACTTCCGAGCAAAACCAGGCTTGATCTCTCACCGTTCCCCAGAACGTGTGATTCCACATCCATTCCAACGTCGAAATCGATGTACATTCGTAAACAGCGAAAACTAATATCGATACGTTTACCCCGGCGTACGTAAGCACACCTCGACTCTCTCTATTCACCTTCTGAAAGAAAAACCGATCTGTATCGTTCAATTTCGGAAGCACATGCGATACAAAAATATCCTTGTGATGCAACACCAATTCCGTCCAAATCGGCGTCGGTCCGAGCTTCAACCTCTCCATTTCCGCCGCAGCTTCCTTCGCAGCCTCTTCTTTCTCCTTCCTCTTCTTCCTCTTCTGCGCGCCGGACATCTTTTTCCCCATTGTTCTTCTTCTTCTTCTTAAAGTCAACTTGTGCTGTTATGTGTGCGGTTCTTTTACTTCTCTCTTTTCCAAACGTTTCGTTTTTTTTTTCGCACGACAAACAAAAAAAAAAGCTTTGGGAAGCTGATGTGTTACCACTACACCACAAGCGCTGGATTATTGACTAAAATACGCTAGCCGGAAATCGAATCTGTGAAGGGAAGAGTAAGTTCTCTTTCTTCTTACTTAAGAGTAGTTCAAATTCTTACCCGAGGATCCAGCTCGTTCTTGATTTGTAATTCAAGTGAATCATTTCAGTGATTAAAAACTCTTTTCTTCCTTCGAAGAAAGCTTCAGTTCATTAGGCGTTAGGGTTTAAGTTTATAGATATAAAGTTTTTTGTTAGAGTTCAAAACCCTAAAAAATAAATGAAAGGCGGTAAAATAGGGATCGTCAGCTCAATAATTTTCCTCAGAAAGAAGAATAAAGAAAGACGCGCGCGTTTGCTGCACTCTTTTTTTGCTCTCTTAAGTCGTTCTTTCCTTTCAAAGACGCAAAGTGGTGTTGTTGTTACTGCTGCTTAACAACCTCTACGTACTACACTATCGTGTGAGAGTTTCTTCTTCGAAAAAAAGAAGAAGACAAAGAGGATTCTTTTTTTTTGTCGAAGGGAAGAAGGAAGGCGGCCGCCAATTTTCTCTCTTCTGCGTAATCATTCTACCGAAAATTTAACACAAAAAGAAGTTTAAGAAGAAGAGTAAGAAATGACACAAACGATGCATTTCACCAACGGGAACAACGAAATAGATTCCGTGCAGATCGCGACCGCACACTTACCCATCAAAAAAAGATACGAACAAAAGTTTAAGTGTTCGTTCGATCTCGGGTCGAAAAAACACCGAATTTTGGACAAACAATACACGCAAGGGAAAAATTACGTCGATATTTCTTTACTCGATTTGGGCGATTTATTGCGAAGGTACGCGGCGGGCGCGGAGAACGTGAAATCGAGAGAAGAGTTGATGAAAGAAGCGAGGAAAGAAATGGAAGAGAAAGAAGAACGAGCGAAAGAGATGCGAAAAATCGCGGAACAGAAGAAACAGAACGCGAGGAGGAAACAGGAACACGCCGAGCGCGTGGCGAAAGAAGCGCAGGAAAAGAAGAGGAAAAACAAAGAGCAATCGTTGAACTCCACTCCAGTTTCCACGCCGGTGAAGAAACAGAAGAAAGTAAAAGAGAATAACAACAACAACGATAACAGCTCGAACGATTCTGGTGCTACCGTTGCAACGCATAATAATAATAATAACAACAACGAAAAGCCAAAGACGCCGAAGAAACCGAGATCGTTGACGGCGTCGCAGAAAAAATCGCAAAGCTCCTTGAGCATCGATACGAAAGCATCCGTTGACAGAGGAACGTTGTTGAATACAACGACCACGAACAATAAAAGCGGTTTGACAAGCGATTCAGACAACGAGAATTTTGAGGCGAATAAAAGAGAAGAAGAAGAACCAGAGGAAGAGAAACCGTTGACGGACGAAGAGTTGGCGAGAAGAATGCACTTAGAAATGAACGCGAGTCCTCGATTGGGCAGGACGGGGGGCAGAAACCGCGCGATGAGCTTGTTGGGAAGCTTTTAAAACCTCTTTTGTACCATATACATACATCGTATTTTAATAATAATAAAGAAGAAGCAAAAAATATACAGCATATTATTATATATTAAGATTGATTAAATTATCTCAACCACTTCGGCAACTTGGATAATTTCTCTTCGTCTTCTTTCAAAACGTCCCTCAAATACTTCTTCGCTTCGCTCGATTCCTTCAAAATCTTCTCGGCTTCCACAAACTGCTTCGCGCGTCGTTCCAGCTCTTCAGTCGTGGCGTTGATTTCCTTCGTGAATGCTTCTCTCGCAATTCTCGCTTCTTCCATCGCTAACTTTTCGTACTCCGCAATCGCCGCGCGACGAGCTTCCACGATTCTGCCTTCGCTATCGTTTTTTATCTTTTCAATCATGGAGGCGGTTTTCTTCGCCTTCTCCATGGCGTCTTGGAGCTCTTTGCGAACGTCCTGGACGGACTGTTTCTTCGCTTGAGTGAGCTCCTCGCCGTGTCGACTGATCACTTCCTTCATCTTTTCCGCGTCTGCTTCTAATTGTTGCACCGCTTTACTCAGTTGCTCCTTGTCCTTGACTAAAGCGTCTTTCGTTTGTATCATCTTCTCCATCTCGAGTTTTTGCGCGTCTTTCGAGTCGTTGATTTGCTTCTGTACCGCGGCTACGTTTTCGACTAATATCGCAGAGGAAGAGTTTGACGCGTCTTTCGCTTCTTCCAACGCTTTTTTATGCTGTTCTTCCAACTTTTTCACGTTTTCTTGCTGCTGCTTTTTCAACGCTTCCGTCTCTTGTTGCACCCGAGCAACTTTTGCCACCAAAATCGCATCCGCGTTCTTCGCCGACTCTTTCGCATTTTCCAACTCTTTCGCGTGTTTTTGTTCGATCGCAGCTATTTGTTGCTTAACATCCTCCCTCGCTTTTTCGGTTTCTCGTTTTGCCAATAAAACATCGCTCTCGTTTTGCTTCTTCAAATCGTCCATCTGCGCTTTCGTCTTTTCGTCCTTTTGCGCGGAGTTGTTCTTCATCGCCAACAATTCTCCTTGAAGCCGCTCCATTTCCGCGGTGAACCTGCCGTCGACCGCGTTTACTTTTGAAAGACGCTCCGAGTTTTTCATGCTTTCGTTTGTTGCTAGCCTATACAACGCGTTTCGTTCACTTTTTGCCATTTCTAAACTCTTGTTTGCCTTCTCCAACGATTCGGCGATGTCTTTTTGGCGCAAAGACCACTCCGATGCGGTTTGCGTTAAACTCTGTTGACTCGCGTTCAACGCACTTTCCAACGTCGCCGTTTTCGTCCTAAGTTCTGCACCGATCGACTCCAACTCTCTCTCCCACGATTCTAAATCCGAAGCAGCCATTTCCGTTTGATGATTCAACTTCAAACTTTCTCGCTGCACTAATCGATACAAGGCGTCTCGCTCTGCTTTGGCCATTCTTAAAGCCTCTTCGATCGGTTTCGTTTGCTCCGAGCCAATCTTCTTCGCTTTTGCGACTTCAGATAGGAATAAATCGCGCAACGCGCGTTTGTCGTTGGTACTATATTTCGTCAACGCTTCGATCCGTGCTTCTAAAGCGGCAACTTTGGCGTTCGCTTCGTCCTCGGTCTTCGAGTCTTTATCTTTCCTGAATTCACTTTGTAACGTCTTATACAACGCATTTCGTTCCGCCTTTGCCATGATCAACTCCTTCCTCGCGTCTTCGAGCATCTTGGATGCTTCTGCATCTACGGCTGAACTCGTTGCCGATGCCGCTTTAAAGTTTTCTTGCGCCGCTGCCAACGAACTTTCATACGTCGCCTTCATCGTCTTCAACTCCTTTTCAATCGCTGATACCGCGGCATCTCTTTCGTGTAATACCTCCGCGATCGCGTCCACATTCTCTGCTTGCAACGCCGCAACGATGTCCAACTGTTCCTCTTCTAAATCAGCGATGACATCGTATAGTACCTTGATCGCGTCTTCGGCTTCGGCTTTGGTATACTCCCGGTCGCGCTTCGAGGTTTTTGCAAACTCGTGCGATTGAAGTCGATACAACGCGTCTCGTTCAGCCGCTTGGAATTTACTCCTTTGCTCGTACGATTCGATTTGCGCTCGATACGCACTCAATTCGATTTCTATTTGGTTTTGGGCGGTAACTAAGGCAGACTCGCTCGTCGCTTTCTGCACTTTGTTGTCGTACCGCAAAGACGCCTCTCGGGCGAGATTTTCTGAAAGCAACGCTTGGACCACTTTTTGAATCTCTCGATCTTTTTCTTCTTGCAACTTGGACACCATGGCGACGACGTCTTCTTCGCTCATCATTCCTCCTTCTGGTTCAGAAGAAGAAGAAGACACGTCCGGTGGTGGTGTCGTGGGGTGTTCTTTTTCCCAGCTCTCAATTTTCTCCGCGCTTAAATTTCTTTCCTTCTCCAACGCTTCTGTAAACTCTCTTTGCGCCGCGTTCATCGCCGATTCGTACGTCGCCCTCATCCTCGCCATCTCCTCCCGCAAACTCTTCATCTCTTCTTCGTTCTCCGCTTTCATTTTTTGCGACGACGAGGACGATTCCAAAGCTTCCGTTGCTCCCTGTTCTCTCCCCGATGCTTTTTCTTCAATCACTTGATCGATTCTCGCGTTCATCTTTTGCATCTCCGCCGAGCGTTCGTTGATAATTTTCGCCAACTTCTCCTCCGCCCTCTTCTTCTCCTCCAACGCTTTTCGCATCTCTTTTTCAATCTTCTCCACGGATCGGGTCATTTCTTTCTCAAACTCTCTCGCCATGGCTTTCTTAATCGTTCCTACCGCAGAGGCAAAATCCACCGACGCGCTCAACGCTTCGTTATTCAACGAGTCTCTCCCGGCTTTCGCCGCGCTTCTCATCACGTTTTGCACAAACGCCACGGCGGTAAACAACCCAGTCACCGCGGCGATCCCACCGATCGCTCCAACCAACTGCCACGGACTCGCTAAGCCATAACTCACTTTCCCGGCTTGAACAACAACAACAACTAAAATGCTCGCCATCGCGTACGTCGCGCACGCCAACGCGTACGAATGCATCGTGTTGCTCGAAAACGCGTGATCCTTCTTCCAGACGCTCGAGGCGTATCCGGCTAAAGCGCTCGCCGCCGCCGCGCGCCCAAACGCCGACAAAGGCGTTCCAACCCATCGCGTCCACTCCATCCCTGCTTTCACCGACGACGCCGTTTGGCTGCCAAACATCGCCAGAAACGTGACGTCTGCCATCGCGCAGCAAAGGAACACGCCTAAAAACTTGAACATCGTTTGATACTTTCCGATGAAATTTTTGGCGGGAAAATACATTTTGTTGAGCACATCTTCCAGAAGCGCTCCCCCACTCGTCGATTTCGTCGGCGTAGGTGGAGCGTTGCTCGCGCTGTTTCTGACGATCACCGTCGTTTGACCGCGGCGGCGAAAGTGCTTCGTTTTGCACCCATTAACCGCAAAACTGGAGACGACGAAAGAAGAAGAAGCCGGAGAAAAAGAAGAAGAAGCCGTCGTCTTCACGCGATGATGGTGGTGGGAAAAATCATAATTTCTTCTTCGTCGTCGTCGCGATAAAAGCGACGAAGAATTCAAAGAAGAAGACAAAGACAAAGAAGAGGAGGTTATTAAAGTAAACATCTCTGGTCTTCTCTCAGATCTCAGATCTTTCTCTTTCTCTTTCTCTTTCTCTCGTATCTCTCTCTCTTTCTTTGTTCGTTTTTGTGAGTTGTCAGTTGTGAGTAAATGAGGAGCTTTTTCTTTTTTTGGTCTGTTTTTTTGTTCTCTTTTTTTCAGAGAAACTCTCATCAAGAGCAGTCGAGTCTCGAGTTCAAGTCTTTCTCATAATAAACATTTTGTTGGACTTCAAACAAAATTTCGGAGTTTGGAGCGTGTGACAACAAGGGGGAACAGGAATTGCATTTGCCAGAAAATCACCCCTCGGCTGATTTTAATATCACACACTCTCTTCTGTTGCACTTCTTCTTCTTTTCTCTCTCTTTCGTTCTCTCTCTCTCTCTCTCTCTCTCTCTCTGTCGAAAAGAAACGCGAAACACACCTGCGACGACGACTTTGAGCGACGACCGACGACGGGAGCATATTAGTAGTATTATGAAGAAAATCGTGGACATTTGCGCATCTGTCGTCCCTCCAATTTCCTACGCCGACTGCGTGGGATACTCGACGCTGATGACAAACGTCCAGATTTGGCTGGGAATATTAGGCGCCTTAGGGTGGTTCGGAGGCCAGTGGTGCGCGATTTCAACCATGTTTGGTCTTTTGGCGCTTGTCTCGTACGAGATGAAGAGCGCGAACATCATGAAATATTTGACGGTGAGTATTTTACCGCTCACGGTTTGCGACGTGATTTGGATGAGCACGTACGCGAAAGAGGCGTCGACGGTAAGAACGAAGTGGACGTTGGCGTGCGTGATCTTTTTATTCTTCATGCGAGTGCCACAGTTTTTCGTGTGGTCGAAAATGTGGAGCACGGATTTCGGAGAGACGAACGACGACGCGTTCGATGGGCAACAGCAACAGCAACACGTAGGAACGCAGCAGGCGTACGCTTCGCCGGGCGTGGGCGTTAGATTAGACGACGTGCAAACGACGGAGACGCCGAGAGACCCGAACGTGCCGCCACCGTATCAGCCTCCGAATGAGTTTGCTTAAGTTTAAGAGAGAGAAAGAGTCATTTTTATTCATATATATATTATCCATTAGTTAATTAAGAAGTGTCGTCGCGTATCGTTCAAAGTGTTTGTTGATCTTAGTAGTAATGTTACAATATATAATAGTCAGAAGGCCTCTGCTTCCACTTCCTCTTCTTTCGCGTCCAGGGCTATGAGTTTCTATGACGAGTAGTTTTGGTTCTTAATCTCTCTTTTATATTTTTGTTTTCTTCACTTGTTCGCGTCTCCCAACGGCGCTTGTCCGTAGTTCAGCGGTCTTCGGTAGAGCATAATGTGCGGTTCCGGTCGATGAATCGCGTAATGCACCCATCCGCGAGATTGTTGCACGCCTAATCCTCGCCATTCCGTCTGTTGTTTTGCGTTTTTGAAACCAGAGAGAAAGATGTTTTGGTGAGTATTTCTATTCTTCTTCTCTCGTCGTCGCTTTCATCGCATATTTTCAAAACACAAGGGAAAAGAAGAGAAGAAAAGAGAACATCATCCATCCTCCTCCGCGGAGAGGACGACGGTCGGGAAAAAAGAACGAGAAAAAATGACAAAACGAAGCTCGATAAAACGCACCTCGTTCAACAATCTGTTCTTCGGCAAGCACTTGGCGATATCCGGCGGTAAAACCACGTGTCTGTTTATAGGAATTTCAAAGAGAGAGAGAGAGAGATCGATGATTAGACGGAAACTTTAAAAAGAAAGCGATATTCTCTCATCCTCCTCGACACCCGAGCGACGACGCGGAGGAAGAAGGCCTCGAAGAATTCGAACTTCTCCCTCTCGTTTTTCCGTTTTGCCTTTTTTCTCGTGCCGCAATGATGATGAGAACATGTAAACTCTTTCTTCGCGTTTGAAATTTTCAAATCATCTCTCGAGCGCCAACAACAAGAAAAGAGAGAATAAGCGGAATCGAAGAAAATCTTCTCATCTCTCCGCGTTTTCCGGGTAGATGCGACCGTGTAATCCCAATTCCGATCGCACGTTCTCGCGAAGAAGAATGAGAGCGTACCTGTACTCGTAGACATCGTCGTAGTATTTTTCGCTGTACTGTATTTGCGGCATTTGTTTATCGCGGGCGGATGTGGTGGAATTTTTATGAGGAGTTTGGTTGATTTTCCTCTCGTTCCCGTTTCGAAATTTTTCTTCGAAATACACCAGAGAGCAAAACGTATAAAGAAGGACGATGTAAATACAAGCGCACAAGACACACACACACACGCACACACGCGACACACGCGCTCTAATTTTCAACAAATTCAAACTGTTATTACAACAATTCTTCTTTTTAACGCGCTATAAATAAATATGTTTTGTATTTAATTCAAAGATTCAAACGCGTTCGCTTTGGCCGCGGCGAGCGCCTCGGCCAAGTTCGAGGCGTCTCTTCCGCCGGCTTGCGCAAAGTTGGGTTTACCGCCACCACCGCCTCCGCACGCTTTTGCAGTCGCGCCGCAGATTTTTCCGGCGTTGAGGCCTTTCTTGACGGCGTCGTCGCCGGCGGCGCAGACGATGGCGACTTTGGTGTTATCGTCCGAGGCGGAGGCGAGGAGGACGAGAGCGTTCGGGCCCAAGGATTTGAGTAAAGACTCGCACGCGACTTTTAACGCGTCAGGGGCGACAAACTCGTCCATTTTAGCGACCAAGACTTGCGTTTGCGCACTTGGATGCGATTCCGCTAACGATTTCAAACTCGATGCTTTGGCGACGGCGAGTTCGCCTCGTAACTTTTCCGCCAATTTTTGTTGCTCGAGCAAGTCTTTTTGCATAGATTTCACCCGGTCGGGGATCTCCTCGGGCTTGACTTTTAAACTCTTCGTCAAGGTGTTGACGACTTGCGCGTTCGAGTTGACTAAATCAATCACGGCAGGACCGGCGACGGCTTCGATGCGTCGAATGCCACTAGCGATACCAGATTCGCTGAGGATTTTGAAACCGCAAATTTCCGAGGTGTTGGAGACGTGCGTGCCGCCGCAGAGTTCCATGGACACGTTCGGAACGTCCACGACGCGAACAACGTCGCTGTACTTTTCGCCAAACATCATCGTCGCACCTTTCGCCTTTGCATCCGCGATGGGCATTTCCGCGACTTCTAAATTCGTCGAGTCGAAAATCCATTCGTTGACTAAAGCTTCGATTTCTTCCAACTCGTTCGGTTTCGGTCCGCGCGAGGAGTTAAAATCGAATCGCAATCGGTCAAAACTGACTAAAGAACCGGCTTGGGAGACGTCGTCGCCCATGACTTGCTTTAATGCGCTTTGCAATAAATGCGTAGCCGTGTGGTTGGCTTTCGCTCTTCGCCTGGAATCCTTATCGACTTTTGTTTCTAAAACGGAAGTCTTGGCGACGATTTCGCCGGATTCAACGCGCACGCGGTGCGAAATGATGCGCCCACCGGCGGCTTTTTGAACATCTAAAACGTGTACTTCGGTGTTGCTATCTTCTATTACCATGACGCCGACGTCGGCGATTTGACCACCAGACTCGGCGTAGAATGGCGTTTGACTCAAAACGACGTCGACTTCGTCGCCTTCCCGAGCGTGTTCGAGCATCTCCCCGGTTTTCGGGTTGACAATGGCGAGAACTTTCGATTCTCGGGAGAATAAGCTGTCGTATCCGATAAACGCAGAATGCTCGTCGTTGTTTAAGTCGTCCGCGACGCGTGCTAACGCGTCTCCGGTGGTGACGTCCACCGTTTTTGCAGCCGCGCGCGCCAAGTTTCTCGCTTTTTCCATTTCCGTTTCGAATCCTTCCACGTCTACTTCCACGTTATTATCTTCGGCAACGTCGGTAGTGATATCTAGAGGAAACCCGTACGTGTCGTATAACAAAAATGCTTCGGCACCGGTGACGCCATTTTTATCCTTCTTCGCTCTCGCGATGATATCCGCCAACAAGTTTTCGCCGTTGGCGAGCGTCTTTTTAAAGCCCAACTCCTCGCGTTCCAACTCGGCGTATATTTTCTCGCTACGTTTCATAACGTTAGGATCGCACTCGGTGGATAACTCGATGGCTACTTTTGCAATCGCAGAAGTAAACGTCTTCAAGTCGCCTTCTTCTTTCATGCCTAATAATTTACCGCTTCGCACGACCCGGCGAATCAATCGTCTCACGATGTACCCTCTCCCTACGTTCGACGGAAATACCCCGTCGGAAATTAAATACGTCACGGCTCTGATGTGATCCGCTGCAACTTTCAGCATTCGTTTTTGTTTCTCGTCGCACTCGTCGTACTTTAACTCTGCCATCGCGCACGCTTTCTCGATAATCGGCATCATCAAATCCGTCTCGTAATTGTTCGGTTTCTTTTGTAAAATCTGCGCGACTCGCTCTAATCCCATCCCGGTGTCGATGTTCTTATTCTTCAACGGGGTCGTTTTCCCGTCCGCATCTCTCGATAACTCCATGAAAACTAAGTTATAAAACTCCACGAACCTCGAGTCGTCGTTTAAATCTTTCACGCCTTGTACGCCCAGCTCGGGCTTAAAATCGTAATACAGCTCCGAACACGGTCCGCACGGCCCCGTCGGCCCAGCCGCCCAAAAGTTATCCTCCGCGCCCATCCTCAAAATCCTCGCCTCGGGAACGCCAACTTCGTCTCTCCAAATCGCAAACGCCTCCTCGTCAGTTTCAAACACGGACACCCAAATCCTCTCCTTATCGATCCCGAGTTCTTTCACGCTCAGTTCCCATGCCCATACGCACGCCTCTTTCTTGAAGTAATCTCCAAAGGAAAAGTTCCCGAGCATTTCGAAAAACGTGTGGTGTCTCGCGGTCACCCCGACGTTCTCGATATCGTTCGTTCGTACGCACTTTTGCGATGTCGTCGCTGATTTCACCACTCGTTCTTTTTGGCCCATGAAAATCGGTTTGAATTGTAACATTCCCGCGATGGTGAGAAGCACCGTCGGGTCCTCCGGGACGAGAGAGGAGGATGGTAAAATCGCGTGATTTTTCTTCTCGTAAAAGTTTAAGAACTTTGTTCGAATCGCTCGGCCGGAATTAGTATTGTCGTCGGGAGAAGAAGACGACGACGCTCGGACGACGACGCCTTGACTTCGTCTCGTCGCCGACGACGACGAGGTGTTGCTCCAAACGAAAACGCGTCGCACATCCCGCAGCGATGTTAAATTCCCTCGAACGCCTTTGCCTCCGGTGTTGAGGAAACCTATCACGCAGCGGTTCGACAACATCTTTTATTATTATATATGAGAGCTTTCTTTTGTCGACGACAGAGTATTCGTCGTTGTCGTTGTCCTTTTTGTCGGTGTTAGAATGAAAAAGGAGTCGCCGGAAGTCTTCGGAAGGTAATCCGCAAGGGGCTTAGAAAAGTGGCGATTTTGGATAAAGAAGAGATGAAAATGCACTAAAAAGAAGCAAAAATGCCTCCCAGTACGAAGGAAGGAGTTTTGATGATGACACAAATCGATCGAATTCACACGTCTTCTTCTCTCTGTTGTGATCAGTAGTAGTATAGTAGTATATTAAATGAACTGATCTTCGATTAAATTCTTCAAGCCTTGCATTCTCTCGATGATTTCCGGGGTCATCATCCTCGCGGCGTCGCCTCCCAAGGAAGTCTTCACGACGGATTGTTCTCTCGTTTTGAGAATAACGTCGATGGTTTGAAGCATGCTTTCCGGCGCGCACCAGAGCATGTCTTCGTTGCCGTCGACGTTTTCGAGTTCAGGTCCTGGCGTGAACGCTTGTTCGAGCATGTTTCTTTGTTCGATCGGGTCGTCGACGCCGAGGACGAGTTTGAGGATGCGCACTTCTTTCGGTTGTTGTCGTCCGACGGTGTCGCGCATTTTTGAATAGAGGTGGACCATGACGTCTTTCACTTCCTCCTCGACGTACGGGGATTCCTTGACGGACATGTACGCTTTGGCAGCGGTGAGCATCAACGCCGGGTCGAGTTTACCCGTGGAGGCGAGTTCGTCGATTTTCGCGTCCATGTCCTGGATGGTTTCAACTTTGAGGAGTTCTTGGAAATTCTCCGCCGCGGTGTCCAAGAGTTGCTGGTCTCTCGAAGCTTCGTCGAACTGTTCGACGATACCTAAAACTCTCGAAGCAATCCTCGCTAAATTCGCCGTTAACTCTACATCTTTCAATTCGTGCGCTCTTTCGATTTTGTGCGTCACGTAGCTAAAAAATTCCGCCGTAAACTCGCCTCGTCGCGAAGGGACGAAACCTTCCAACACGTCGTCGTCTTTTTCCAACAGTTCCTGCAACAAATCTCGATAACTCGTGCATCTCGCGTGCGTCTCTTTCAACTTCCTCAGCAATCTCGCCAACAACAACTCCTCCTCGTCCCTGTTCTTCACCCCGGGATCTTCGTCCACTTTTTCGACTCGCTCTTCGATCCTCGCGAACAAACCGTCGCACAAATCGTACCATTTCTCCGAGCTCGCCAAAAGGCCAATCCATTCGTCCTCGTCCTTATTTCGGAAAATAGTGATCAGTTTGTCGAACATTGCTGGCGACATGTCAATTTCGTTTGTCGCCTCTTCGTTATCGTTCGCGCCGAAATACGGTTGTGGTTGCTTTTTTTGGCTCAAGTCAAATTCCGGCCCTTTGGCGGGTAAATCGTCCTTCATTTGGTACGGCGTGGTTCCGATATCCGGCATGGTGTAGATGTTTTCTCGCTGTTTTTTCGGTCGTTTCTTCGAAGAAGCGCGCGTTTGGATTGTTTGTCTTTGTCGTCGTTGTTGATGATGATTTTGCGCTTGGCGGCTCCAAGGGAAACTTTTCCCGAATGCGTTTACGCGAGACGACGACTTTGACGACGACGACGCGGAGAACTGGGAAGATTGTCTGCTGCACACACGCGGTGTGCTCGATGATGATATTGCCAAGACCATCTTCGTCGAAGATTTTGCGAACATGGTGACGAGAATCTGTGGTTTTGATGATTCAAGCGAAGAGCGAAAGAAGTGTGTTGTTTGTTGTTCTTTTTGTGCTGCCATTTGAGAATTGTAAAACGACTAAAAATACTACGAGATATCGAGAAACGGACGGATCATGGATTGGACGGATACATCAATACATCAATGAATTCACGAGGATTTCATCCGCATCTCCGCCGCGTTGGCGACGTTCGCGCGTAACTTTTCCACCTTCCGCTTCCAAAAGAACAGTTTGATTTTCGCGGCGTTTCTTTTGTACAGCAGAATAGCGGCGACGAAGGCGTAGACGACGAAAAGGAGTTTGACGAGCCTTTGGTCGCGACGCCAGTATCGCGCGGTGAGGAACTTTCTCCATCGAAACTTTTTGAGTCGACGATAGCCTTTCGCTGTAGCTTTCTTCTTCTCGTCTGCTTTCGATGGTTTCTTATCGAAGACTTTCGCCGGGACGGAGCCGTCGAAACACCACTCGTTTACGACAGCCGCCGTCGATTGGTCGTCGTCGTCGTCGCTTTCTTCTTCTTCTTTGTCTTCTTCTTTGTCGTCAAATTCGTCTTCATCATCCTCCAATCTCGCGCTCTTCTTCGTCCTGCCAACGACTTTCGCACCCATCATCTCTATCGCTTCTTTCCAGTTCCCGCTAAACTCCTCCAATTTCACGCAAATCGCATCCGTGCTTTTACACGGCGTCAATCTGCCCCCGCTCGAAATCAACCCGGACGACCCCCTTCCTGCGCCAACGCCCCCACCAACTGCGCCTTCCACGAAATATTCCTCTTTGCACGCTCTATACAGCCGTTTCGCGTACGCGGAACAGACTTTAAATCTATCGTCATCCTCGCTATTATTATTATTATTATTATTCCTATTACTCCCTACTAAGTTTCTCGCGTCGCATTTGCTGCACTCAAATCTCCCGAACAAACTCGCACACGTCGCCGACACCGATTGCCGCTGCATCTCCACGTGATGGACTAAAATCCTATCCGTATCTCTCGAAGTGCAACACGTGTACGAGCGGTAGTCGTCGCAAAACGTCAGCGGTTGTTTTTTCGGAGAGTCGTTCGTGTTTTTACATTTTTTCATCATCATCTTTTCCCCATCATCATCGCTTTGCGCGGAAACAAAAAGAATTTGAAGAAGCATCATCAAAAGAGAGACCACAAAAAACTTCATACTCATCATCGTCTCTTCTTTTCTCTCTTCTTTCTCGCCGCTCACAATGAATGGTTTAGTTGTCTCTCTCTCTCTCTCTCTCTCTTTGTTGTTGTTGTTGTTGTCAGTTTGATGTTTTGTGACAGACAGTTTGTTCTGTTTTTTTTGGTTGTGAAAAAAAAAGCAAGCTTGATTGAGAGACAAAAACTCGTGAATGATTATTAGAATGAAAAAGTCACGTCAAAATATCAAAAAGAACAACTTTTTTGCCTCAAAAATCGCTCTCACACATTTCTATAACGAGAGACATTATATAAGACTCCGCTGCTGCCGCTGCTTTTTCTCCGTCTCTCTCTTTCTCCGCGCTTTGTTTTTGTTTGTGAATAACAAGGAGAGAGAGAGATTTTCTATTATTCAATAAAAAAGCGGTTTCGTCACAACTCCTTTTCATGGTGACGACGACCGTCATGGCGACGACGACATTGACGACGGCGACGACGCGCTCAACAACAAAGAAGTCTGCTTCCTCGTGTTGTGCCGCGTTAATAACCGCGTGGAGGAAAACGAATAATAGTACTAATACTCGAAGAAAACAACGAAGAACAACAACGACGAGAAGAAGAGCAACGCCGACGACGACATCAGATGAGATGGATGCCTTCGAGGCAAAATCATCGAAAAATTTGAAGTGCGAACTCGTCTCGAACGTGGCGAACCGCTTCACGGTAAAAGGAACGATATTACTCGGCGCACACGTAAACGCGGACGACGTGTATAACATGCTGACGGATTACGAGAACGCGAGCAGAGTGTTCCCGAGCACGATTAAGAAAGTGGAGTACCTCGGGTTTGAGGAGGAGGAAAAGGACGGCGAAGCGAGGAGACCCGGCGCGGTGAAACGCATAAAACAGACGTGCAATTGGAAGTTTTTCATATTCGGTGGGAATTTTAACATCGAGTTGGGCGTGGTTGAGAACGATGCGAAGAGGCACATGACGTGTACGTTGGAAGGCGCGGCCTCGCAGAGGAAGTTTGGGTTCTTGAGAGAGTTTGAAGGTTCGTGGGAAGTCGAGGAGAACGGAGAGGAAGGGACGAAGGTGACGCACGTGTTGAGTGTTAAACCGAGTTTGACCCCGCCGTATGCGAGCGATATATTCGTGAAACAGGTTGAAGGGATATTGGAGGACGTGGAAAGAGAAGTTGGGTCGTGGGAAAATGGGTACGCCGTGCCTATGCACCGAAGATAATATATAAATAGTATGTAAAGATTGAAAGAGAAAGACGAAGAAGAGAGAGAGAGAGAGAGGAAAGCACGCGCGCGTTGAATTTGATTTGATAAAATGTAATTATTATGATAGTATTATTATTACAACAACAACGAACACCAAGGAGTACCTCTATAAAACTCAAAATGCATTTCTAGCCTCGGACGCGTAGAACTGCACGTCCACATCAGCGTCTGCTTTTAAACCGTCCAAAACTTCCAAGATTTCTGTTCTAATCGCGCTCCCGGCGCTCACGCTCTTCGCCATCTTCTCGAGCGATTTAGCAATATTAAATCGTACGTTTGCCACTGAATCCGCCGCGGCGGCTTTTGCAATCGGAAATAGCGTTCCCGTAATATCCCCCTCGTCTACTTTCTCCGCCAACATCCCTAAAGTCGACGCTACCGTCACTCTGACCAAATAATTTTTCTCCGTTTGTAACAACGACTCGAGTTTAGGAATGACGTGTTCTTTCGCCCAGGCGGAACCGAACAAGGCGGTTAAATTTTGCAAGTTTTGCCCAGCCGCTTGACGAATGCTGGAAACCGGATCCGCGAGCCATCGCAAACACAAGGAATTCAAGACATCTTCCGCGCTATTATTTTCGCTATCGCTAGTGCTCGCCTCTTTCGAAAACAAAAACGAACTCTCGCCGGTTTGCGTGGCTAAAATCGGAATGTATTCGATAATCGCCAATCTCACGCGCCAGTGTCGATCTTCAGCTAAATCTTTAATAGCGGGCAAAAGTTCTTTGGAAAGCGTATCCACGCCGATGACTTCGTTGACTTGGTCTAATTTACCGATGACATTTAGTCTCACGTCTGGAAACTCGTCCTTCAACAACACCAAAAAGATTGGCAAGAGTTGATTCACGGTTTCCTCTTTTCCTAAAGTCGGCGCGGATTCCATGACGACCGACGCCAACGCCGCTCGAACGTGTTGACTGGCATCTTTCGCGAGCTCGCGAACTATCGGGATGATATTTTCTCTGCTTCTTTCCGGTCCAGCCAAGGCGCAAAATTTGCTCACCTTCGCCGCCGCCGCGATGCGCACCTCCGCTTCCGCGTCTTCCAATAAGTTCTCGTACGCTGGAAACAAATCTTCCCTCGCAAAATCAGCGCCAACAATCTCACACAACTCGTAAATCTGTTGCGCTACCGCGTACCTCACTCGCCAGGACGTGTCCGAACTAAACTTCAACGCCACAGGAACGATGCTCTTCAACCTTTCCTCCTCGCTCACCAACTTCGATAAACTCACGCAATCGTCCACGGCCAATAACCTCACCGAATCTTGCTCGTCCGCGGTTAACTTCCCGAACCACTTCAACACCTCGTCGTTGATAAACTGCTTATCCTCAACGCTTGCTTCGGCCACCTTTCCCAAATTCGTCGCCGCCGCTCTTCTCACCATCGGCGTCTCGTCGTCGCACAACTGCCCGAACAAACTCCTCAACTGCGCAATCATCTTCTTCTCCTCTTCGCCCCCGTTACCATTACTGCTCACTTTTCCCAACGCGCACGCGAACAATCCACACGCGCTCACCCGAGCCGTAAACCACTCCCCGGTGGCCAATCGTTTCACCAAAGGGCAAAAATGTTCCATCGCGCTCGCGCGATCGCATCGCTCGCCGACTTTGACTAAACCTTCCACCGCTTTTTGCCTCACCACGGTTTCCTCCACCGTGCTCAAACTCTCCAAAGGTAGCAACAGCGCGTGAACGAACTCATCCCCGCCGACCGAGGTGACCAGCGATGGAATGTGTTCCGCCACCGCCATCAAACACTCGTCGTCGTCGTCGTTCATGTCCACTAAAAAAGGGACCAATTCGTTCCTCGTTCGTTCCGGGCCTAACGCGGCGGCAATCGTCGATAAACGGCTGATGGAATTCAGGCGCAATCGCACGTCTTCCGACTGATGATAATAATAACGGTACAGAGAGATGAAACACGACGTCAGCAACAACAAACACATCAAATCATTTCGAGTCAAAAGGAAAGCACCATCGGGGGAAAAAAAGAAACCGATCAAAGAGAAACAAATAGTATAATCAAATCGCACCTTCAACTCATCGATGAGCGCGGCGACGGCGACGACGTCGTCTGGACCACCACCACCACCGCTATTATTTTTCAGAGCAGCAGACGCAGAGACGGGAGGGATTTCGCTCATCGGCGGTGGTCGCGCGGTGTCCGTCATCTCTAATCTGTTTTGTTTTGTTTTTTCTTTCGTGTGTTTCGAGTCGTTTTTGTGGGGCTGCTTATAGGAGAAATAAAAAAAGCAAGCAAATCTTTTAAAACAGACACCACAAAACAAAGCGGAGAATACGATAAATACGAAGAAAAGAGAGAGAGAGAGAGAGAGAGAGTAGAAGAGTAAGAATAGGAGTGTGCGTGTGCGTGCGTGTGTGTTATAAATATGAACCAACCATCGCGAGCGGAAAAATTCCTCATGCCCCCGGGCAGTCGGAAACTCTCGTACACCCCGGACACGAAATTAGCCAACGCCGGGGAATTCGTCTTAATGAGAGAAGATCACACGCTCGGGAACATGCTCAGGATGGAACTGCACAACGACCCGAACGTGGTCTTCGCGGGGTACCAGCACCCACACCCTACGGATCACCGGATTTTGATTAAAGTGCACACGAACGGAGAGACGAACCCGGTGAGGGCGATGCGAGAGGCCAATCAGAGATTGACGGAACAGGTGGAGAGTTTGAAGGCGCAGTGGGAGAGCGAGTTGGAAAGCGTGAGAGATAGCGGGGCGATTTGATGTTGATGACTTTTGGAGAGATGATAGTCTTTTTCGGTCTATCTTTGCGTGATATAATAATAGTTCTCCTTTTGTATTGTTTAAAACTAACGACCCACAGATGGTGTGTGTTACTACTCGTCGTACGCCTATATCGCACTACGTTTTCTCTATATGCGCTCGTACTCCTCGGTATTTTATACCTCTCATCATCGAGGAGCGAGAGGATCGTCTTCGTCGAGAACGTCGAGAACGGACGAGGGTGACGAAGAAAACAAATATTTCATGCCTTTAGCGGCGAAGTTCATCATTTTTGTGAGCGTGTCGTCCTCGTCCAACTCGTCGTCGGAGAGACGTTCGTCCAACTCGCCAGCTTCCTCGATCTTATCGTCGCTATTGCTCTCGTTCGAGTTTTCGCCGTAGAAGGCTTTGCCCGTGGTTGAAACCGCATCGTCTTTGTGCTCGTCGACGTCATCGCCGCCACCGTCCTCCTCCTCTTTTTCCTCTTTACCTTTGCTCGCTCTTTCTCGCATCATGATTTCTCTCGCGTTGAACATGCTTTCCGCCTTCAACAAGTCTTTCCTATTGCCTAACCGTCCAATTTTCTTCCTCGGATTTAACCCGCACGTCTCTTTCCCAGCACCGCATCGGTTGATGTACCCAGCTCCGACTAACCCGTCCAATATAGCGTGTTCTAACTCCATGGAATGCACCGCGTCCACACCACTCCGTTCCGTGCCTCTCAACACGTAATACTGATACTTCGCCTCCGGCGGCAACGCCGAAGGGAGTTGGTTTCTCCATCCTCTCCCGACATTTCTATCGTCCACACCGAACCCGTACAAATTCACCTCGTCGCATAAGCTCATCGCTAACACGGTGGATATAATCCCCGAACTCGGCGTGTTCCCACCTTTTGGTTTAAACCCTTTCGCTAAGCACTTATCCGCTTTCGATTTAAACTCTCGCATGAGTTTCCCCACCGCGCCTCTCACCGCGCTCTCTAAACCGACCACGCGCACGTCCGGTCTTCTCGGATACGCTTTCACTAAATTCCTCGCAATCTTATCGATCCCTCTCGAGGCAATCAAATACACGTCTTTCTCCAACGGTAAAAACTCCTTATCACCTCTCGAGTACTGTTGCGTCCACTTCTTATTGAGCACGCGAAACGTCGTCTTCTCTCCGACGAAGACTTCGTACGTCGCCGTCGGCGCTTGGTTTTGTCGGAACACCACGTCGTGCGCGTCGATCGCCTGACCAAACTCCGCGGACTTTAATATCCCGCCGTTCCCTACGACCGCGCATCTTTTGAATTTCACTCGTCTCGCTATGCGTTCCGGCACGCCTTTAGAAGAAGAAGAAGTTAAAGAAGAAGAAGTGTGTCCGTCCTCCACCACATCGACGGTCTTAAAAATCTGCGACGGTTTCGGCAACATCCTCTCCGGCATCCCGTCGACGAAAACTTTCGACGCCGCTTTATTCATTCTCGACGGCAGCGCACCGCTCGGAGAGCAAAACTCGCTCTCCCCGTGGTCGCCTTCTTCCGGTGCGGTCGTTCCAGACCGAGACGCGAACGGCACAGACACAGAAGAGGGAAACTCCATCGTCGTCCTCCTCGCCTCCGTCGTCAAAACCATCATCGTCAAAGAGAGAAAGTAGAGAAAGGAAAGAAGAAAAAGGAAAAAACGCATCGTCGTCGTCATCTTCAAAGCATCCTAAACGCTCTCTTTATCTCTCCCTCGCGCGCAAAAAGAGTAAAGCGTTTCGCCGCGACTGCTGCTGCGCGTGTAAGTATAAATCTGTGTATAAAAATGTATCACACGTATCCCCGGTAAAAGTGTGTGTTTGTGCTCTGCTTGAAAAAAAACAGAAGAGAAATTAATTGGCTGCTCCCTCTGACAGTCTGAGACTGACTGAAAAAAAAAAGCCGTTGCTTTCAAATTTTGAGACCGCACTAAAATCATCTCTTTCTTCACGAACAGCTTTGGCTTTGGAGCCGAGAGAAGATCGAGAGAGAGAAAATGTCTGCATTATCTTCGCGTCAGGTTTCGGTGCAAGTTCCAGGAGGAGGAGGAACGAAGGCGGCATTCTCGAGGAGGAGCGCATTCTTTTCCGGGATGAGGCCTCTGCATCGAACCGCCGTGAAAAAATCATCATCATCGTCGCGACGACGACCGAAGAACGCGGGGAGGAGGAGGATGATCTCGTCGTCGTCGTCGTCGCTCGGAAGAGATTTATTCGAAGGCGACGAAGGCTTCGACGTCGAGCTTTTGCAGAAAGATCTCGTCGAGGAAGGGCTGTTGGATCAGAAACACGCGAACGGGTACGTCAAAGAGTTTAGATATCTTTCTTTTTCTTCTTTTTCCCAACGGCCGAAAAACTTGATTTTTGAGCCCCTCCTGTGTTGGTGCCAACAATACTGACTATTTTCATCGTCTCTCTTTTTATCTCTTTTTACCACCTTTGACGATAACGAAACAACAGACACTTCAACGGCCAAACGACCGAGGCGATCGCGACGCTTCAACAACAGTTCGGTTTACCGGTCACCGGCGAATGGACTGAACTGGAGAGATTGGTGTTTCAAGGAGGCGCGCAAAAAAGCCAACGCGTGCGCAACTTTAACGACCGAAACGCCGGCGAGCGAGCGTTGGCGCCTCCGACGGCGAGAGGGAAGAGGGCGTTGGAAAACGCGCAAATGTATTACACGAGCGTGGAGAATTCGCGTGATTTGATCAGAGACGGTAGTGACGCGTTGCAGCGGTTCGTACAGCCTGGGCTTTCTGGAGATATTTTGACCGGATTGGTCTGGGGGTTGGGCGTGGCGAGCGCGGTGTCGTTCACGAATGATCTTTTTGAAGATTATTTGCAACCCGTCGGTCGGCAAAAATCGAAAGAACACCAGAGAATATGGAACGAAACATCAAACGACGAAGGTTTGCTACCAAAGTTGAACTTTTTTGGCGGCGGGGGTAGCGGGGGTAACGGCGGTCGAATCCAACGCGCATTTAAGCAAGGAGGAGGACGAGGACAGCGGCAACAGGAACAGCAACAACCTTTCGAACGAGGTGTGGCGTATGCATCTTCATCCTCGTCGTCTCCGCAACGAGGCAGTGGTAACGGTGGTACAGTGCCGTACTGGCAAACTGGACGTACGTCGCGCATGTTGCAAGAATACCACGGAGCTCCTGCTTCCTCGTCGTCGTCCAACTTTGTGCCGCCGGCGAACGCGCCTGGGTCAAACGTGCCGCCTTCGCCGGCGTTTGCTCATATGAATACGAACGCGTCGGTTTCGATGAGTGTGAAAGAGATGAACGCACTTCGAAAAGAAATTACTCGACGGAACGCGAGTCAGGCGTTTGCGCAGTATAACAACAGTAGCGGCGATGCGCCGGCGCAAAAGAGAAACACAAAATTAGGCTCCCGAGACGCCGCCTTGGAACCAATTCGAGCGAAATCTCGCACGCAAACGCTTGAGAGACCGGGATACGCGAACGACGGCTTTGGCGAGTATGGGAATAAGAACGACAGAAATGGTAACAATAGCAGCACCAGTAGCAGCAGCAGCAGCAACAACAACAACAATAACCCGGGGGACGCGATGGACGAACACAATCGAGGGCCTCTGTATGTCCAAGGCTTGGACTTCCTCCGCGAAATCCCGAGCAAAGTTCCAAACTTGTTCGCACCGAGTGAGTTCTCAGCACGAGCGATTAAAGAGCGCGAGCTGGAAGCGTCAATACAGGAGGCTCGTCGGATTGCCGAGAGCGAGCGCGCGGAAAAGCACAAAGCACAAGAGGCGTTTGCGAGACAAAAATCTGAACTCTTGGAGGTTTCGAGAATTGCTCGTCAAGCCTCCTTCGTGGCTGATTCGCACGAGCAACGCATCAAAGAAATTCAAGAGAAGTTGAATGCGATGCAAGTTAACGAAGGGACGAAAATGGAAAGTTTAGTAGGTCGAATCGACGAGTTGGAATCCTTCGTCAACAAGTCTTTGCAGGATAAATTTGAAAATCTCGAGGTGGCGGCGGAGCGCAAATTCAAGCAACTCGCCGTCGATGTCGAGAGAATTGAATTAGCGATGAAAGATGCCGGCTCGAACTTGGACGAGCTCGATACGATTGGTCAAGTTACGATGGCTTTGTCGAGCGTGAAGAACGACGTGACTGCAAAGTTACAAGCATTTGAAGCCCAATTGAACGAACAATTGGAAGCGACGTCGAGACAATTAAAAGAGGACCGAGAAAGCGACACTCGCGCCGATATTGCGTTCGCAAAGTTGGACGCGCTGGAACATTCTCTTTTGGACGTCCAATCTGGTGCCGGTGCTGAAATCGAGCGTTTACAAGCGCACATTGATCGATTGGAGGCGAGCTTGCGAGCCGCTCCGGCTCCCGTGGTCGTTGAAGAAGAAGAAGAAAAAGAAGAAATTATACGAGAAGAAGAAAAAGAAGAGGTCATCATTCCCTCCTCGTCCGCATACACTGAAGTGGATACGTTAGAGGAGTTGGACGTAGCAAAAGAGCAGGAACAGGAACAAGAAATTGTCGAAGAAGTTGTGGAAGAGAAGAAACAACAGCTCGAGAATCTCTTCGCGGCACCCGCCGTGCCAGACGTTGTCATTCCCATAGCTCCACCAGTCACTCCGGCGCCGGAGGTTGAAAAAGAGGACGACTTCATCGATGGACAGATATTCGAAACTGGTATTCCGAAACGCATCGCGACCGGTCGTGAGGTTATGTTGCAAGGCTTCCACTGGGAGTCGCACAAGTCTGAATGGTACGACATCGTCAGCGACCGCGTGGAGCTAATCAGAGACGCCGGGTTCACGCAAGTTTGGCTCCCTCCGTCTGCGGACTCGCTCGCGCCGCAGGGTTATTTGCCCAGGAACTTATACAAGCTCGACTCCCACTACGGATCCGCCGAGAAACTCAAATCTTTGACTCGCAAGATGAAAGAAAACAACATCTTGCCAGTCTTGGACGCCGTGTTGAACCATCGGTGTGCGACGCACCAAGGTGCCGGCGGAAAGTGGAACCGATGGGAGGGCACTGGCATTGACTGGGGAGATTGGGCTATTTCCAACGAGCAACCGGACTTTGCCGGCTCTGGGAACGCTCCAACCGGCGACGTTTTCCACGGTGCGCCGAATATCGACCACACTCAAGACAAGGTTCGCCAAGATTTATGCGAATACATGAAATACTTGACCTCCGACGAGGTTGGTTTCGGTGGTATTAGATTTGATTTCTCCAAAGGTTACGGCGGTTCGTTCACAGGCGAATACGTCCGGGCTTGTGAAGATAATGTCGAATTTGCCGTTGGGGAGTTTTGGGATACCATGAACTACGGCGTCGGATTAGAATACAACCAAGACTCGCACAGGCAAGCCATCGTTGATTGGGTCGATCAAACCGGCGGGTGTTGCACCGCGTTCGATTTCACGACCAAAGGCATCTTACAAGAAGCATGCGGGCGCGGCGAATTCTGGCGTCTCATCGACGCACAAGGTCGCGCTCCGGGCGTTATCGGTATATGGCCCGCTCGAGCGGTAACCTTCTTGGACAACCACGACACGGGAAGTACTCAAGCGCACTGGCCATTCCCCGGTAAGCAAGCCGGTCAAGGTTACGCGTATATCTTGACCCATCCGGGTACCCCGTGCGTCTTCTGGGACCACTACTTCGATTGGGGCGACAACTTGCGCAAACAAATCGACTCTTTACTCGACGTCCGCGACAAGATGAAAATCCACGCTCGATCCGTCTTGAAAATAGAACACGCCAAGGATAACTTATACGCCGCTAAAATCGACGATAAAGTCGCCGTGAAGTTAGGTCGCGAACACTGGGAACCCAAAGGTGACGGATGGAAAGTTGAAGCGTTCGGCGACGACTGGTGCGTCTGGACGTTGACCAAGTAGAAAGAAAATCTGGCGCGGCGAAATACGAAAGAAGAAACAGAAGAACAAGAAAAAGATGCCCCCTCGAATCTCTCCGCCTGAGAAGAGTGATGACCGTTGTTGTTTATGTCGATTGACGACTCGTCTGAAAAGGAGTTTGCGATTCGTAAAAGTTACCGAGGAGATGGAAAGAAAAGATACGAAACCGTATTAGCATTTAACATTTTTATATTTATTCTCACATCAAATCACATCAAAAAGTCAACTCAACTCCTCTTTTTGCTCAAAAGTCTCTTCATTTCCACGCACGAGACACGCGCACTCCCAACTTGCAAAAAGAGCAACAAACACTTTTGCTACTGTATAATTGCTCGCATGTTCTCTGCGTCATCCTTCCTCGCCAACGGCGCGCATCATCCGTTCGTATCTCTCTCGTCGTCAACGAAGAAGAAGAACAACAACAAACCGTCGTCGTCGTTTCGTTGTTTGTCGTCGTCGTCATCGACGACGCGCAAAAACGCTCACCAATCGCACCTTCTCTTCGCAAGGAAAAGTGCATCATCTATTCGCATGGTACGTATTATGCACCACCATTGCGGCATAAACAACGCGTAAAAGCTTCTATTTTTGTCGCGAGCGCGCTCTCGCGCGGCGTTCTCTCCTCTCGGGGGCAGATTGCCTCGAGTGCAACAAATCACCTAAAAATAAACTCACAAAAAAAACGTTTTGTTCCTCTCCAAACAACCAAAAACAGGCGCGAGGTGAACACTCGCAAAATCGAGCGATTGCGGATGACACGCCTGTAGTAGGGTTTAGCAGCAACAACAAAGATTCTACGTCCTCTTCGTCGTCCGAGGAGCGGGAGAGACTGGTGGCTGAAATCTTAGAAAACGTGCACGATGGAGGTGCGCGCTTTCGAGAACGCGAATAATGTTGGAATTTCCCCTAATCCATCCATCGTCGCGAGTTTTTGGTTTGATGCGAGCAACAAACTGACACACTTTTTCTCTCTTTCTTACTATTATTAAACAGCATTCGGCGGCGCCATGTCCGCGGAAAAAGACGAGCAAACCTTTGAAAACATCAAACAGTTAGAGCTCGTCTCCCAGATCAAACCGTTATCGAACCCGAAAATTTTTGGTTACTACGACGTTGCGTACACGAAAGCCGGGTCGAAGCAAGACGGTGCGCCAGCCGGAGGGGCGTTTCGATCTAAACTTGGGAGGCTCATTTTTAAAACGGAAGGGTTGGAGCAAAATTTAGTGGAACCGAACTTTGTGGAGAACAGAGTCGCGTTTGAGTTGTTCGGTTGTATTCCAGGGGAGGTGAAATTGAGAGGCACGTTTGAGCAATCGAAAGCTCACGATAACGACGGGAAAACGGTTCGAGCGCAATTCGGTTCGCCAACGTTTAGAATTTTTGGTTTGCCAGCCTTACCTATTGGACCAAAATCAGAGGTGACCTTAGCGACGACGTACATCGATGATCGCGTGCGGTTAGGTTTAGGCGGGCGCGGTTCTCGGTTTGTCTTTAGGCGCAAAACGAAAGAGCAACACGAGAGAGACATGGGATATTGGGGAGTCGCCGGGTTAGCCGTGGTTACAAACTTAGTCAGTACCGTGTGCATGTTCTTTGCGGCGAGGCATTACCAATCTTTAGGGACGAGACCGGGGATGACGGCCAGTTTGTACTTCGCGTTTGCGATGTTGTTTGCGTTCAACTTTATTTTGAGACACGCCGGGAAGAAGTGCGAACGCGACGGGTGGGAAATCGCGCCAGCTTTGTCGGAAGAAGCGAAGTCGTTTTTGAAAGGCACGAGAGAAAACAAAACAGAAAACGTTTTTGGGAAGAGCAATAACTAGTAGGCATTTATACTTAATTCTTTTCATACATAGCAAGCGGCGGTACACGATATTACATTACAACAATCTCTATCTTCAATCTAAATTCACAGGAGAACGTCAACGACGTCTTCATCGTCCATATCTAACGTCTCCGGCGTATCTTCGCTAACTTTAATCCTATCACCGTCGAACGTAAACTTCGCCTTCGCGACGTCTCCTTCCGGATGATTTTCGTCCACAAAATCCTTCCATATCCGTTCGAAAGTGTATCTCTTCGACGTCTCGAACTCGACTTTGTTCGTATTGCTGAACGCAAACACCAACTGGATCGGTTCGTACCGCATATCGTCGTCATCTTCGTCATCCTCAGCCCCGTTCGCACATAACGCTCCAACATCATCAACAGAAGCAGCGACGCCGTTACGTTGTTCATCTCCGTCGTTCTCGTCCTCGAAGACCCTCGCGTCTGTTTTCTTCGTCAACTCTCGCATAAGCGCCGAGGCCTCTCGCATCTTCTCGTCGTTATAGTGCGCTCTGTCTCTCCTCGCGAGAGTCGACGGTGGCGCGTCCGAATCTGATGATTCCGACACCAACGCGTTATTATTCGTCGGTTTCTCTTCTTCTTTTTCCTCTTCGTCGTCGTCCTTTTCGTCGTCCGATACATCATCTTCATCATCATCCGCATCATCCGAATCTGAAATCAAAGCTCGAGTTCTCTTCCTCTCCTCCTCCTCCTCCTCCTCCACTTTCCGTTTATTCGTACCATTAGTATTACTCGCAGTACCTAACGCGTTATTCTTCTTCTCCTCTTCTCGTTTTCGGTTATAGCTCGGCGCGTAGAATAAATCCTCGTCGTCGTCTTCGCTGCTGCTGCTGCTGCTGCTGCTCATAGTTGAATATGTAAGGGAGTATGAGAGAGATGGATTTTTGAATTTTTTGGTGAATTAATTGGTTGTTTGTGAACGTTCCATCCCTCGGTCGCGATTTTTGTTCGGAAGTGAATATTCCTGCGGCAAGGGCAACCCTTGCTCGTGTGCTCCATAAAAATAATACTCCCGCACGCACCATCTATCACACACACACACACGCGCGTTGTTGTTTAAAAATGTCAGACAGTTACATCGACAAAAACACGTACGCGTACTACCACGGGAGTGGGGGTGCGCAACAATCAAAAGACGGAAACGACACGCGAATGGAACCGGTGTACTCACACAAATCTCCAAAAACCGGGGTCGACAACGACAAAATCAAACTCGGCGAGGCGATGCAAAACTGCGAAAGTTTCAAGACGCCGATAAGGAACATGCGACCGTACGGAGGCATGTATCGATGCCGATCGAGCGGGCAAAATAGGTTTTGCGACATGTGTTGTGCCGTGTGTCCGGTGTGCGTGTATAACGTGCCGTGTTGCGGATCGGATTCGTGTTTATGGACCATCTGGTGTTGGCTCGGGATACCGTTACCGTGGTCGTTTTGTACGATGTTTTCGTGCGAGATGATCGGGCCGAGCGTCGTGACGAGAGGTAAACACGGGGAGCTCGCGTGTCAGTACGTGAGACTAGAAGAGCACGAGAAAGGATACGGGTGCTTTGGAGCGCAGGGATGCGATGGTTTCAAAACCCGGGCCGGGCTCAGGGACGATACGCCGATGTTGTTGAAAGCCGAGCCCGGGTGCTGTTAGGAAATGAAACGTTTTTCCTTTCGCGCACAAAGTTAAAAAACTCTCTCGCAGAAAGAGATGATTTTGGATCGTGCAAAACAATCATCGTCGCGCCTTTCTTTACCACAGCTTCGATGTGCTCCGGAAGTCGTTCGTCCCCCTACATGTATATAAATTTTTTTATAAGTCACAGATGTATATTAAACTTCTTCTACGTGTATGTTTCTCTTTGTTTGAGCGTTCTCTCTCCGTCTCTCCTTTATTACGCCGCCCCGCCCGTTGCTGCTCCAGCAGTGGACAAAATAATCCCAATAATTAAACCGTACAAAGCCAACGCTTCGCAAAAAATCAACATCAAAACCATACCGACGAACAATTTCGGTTGCTGCGCGTTCGCTCTCACCCCGGCGTCGCCGATAATACCAATCGCCATCCCCGCGGCCAAGCCAGACAAGCCGCACGCTAAGCCGGAGGACAAGTGCGCGTACCCTTGAAACAAAGTGTACCCAGTCGGAGTGATGTTCGTGGAGATGATGACGGCGATGATCAAACCGTAAATGCCGAGAACGCCCGCCATGACTGGCGCGATGACGGATTTCATCACGAGCTCTGGTCGCATCACCCCCATGCTCGCGATCCCAACGCCCGACTTGGCCGTCCCGTACGCCGCGCCTATGTTTGCAAACACCAACGCGCTCGCGGCGCCCATGAAACCAAAAAACGGCGCCACGGCGTCGCCGCTGGAGTCATCGTTGGTTTGCGCGAGCGCTCCTTTCGTCCCGCTCGTGCTTATTAATAATAAGAGTGCGAGCAAAATTCCGGATGAGATCTTATCAGACAAAATCATCATTTTCTTCTTCTTCTTCTTCTTCTTCTTCTTCACTCAAAGCTTTTCGACTCACGAATAATTCTGTGTGTGAAAACGATACACTAAAAGAGCAGTCACAAAAGTACTATAACAGCAGGCGTTTGAGATTCTCTTCTTCTTTAACTTCTTCTCAGAGAGAGACAAAGAGCGCTTTTGTGAAATGACGAAAATCTGTGAAAACAACCACAGAGAGGTTTTTCAAAGGTTGGTTTCTGCTTGAAAACTAAAATTTTAACGAACTCGCTTCAAAGCGAAAGAAGAGTTTTGATTCAACTCATCACAGAGAGTGAAAGTACTAATAAGTTTTTTCTCGCAAAGAGAGAGGAGGAGCGAGAAGAAACAGTTTCATTACATCTCTCGTTTGCCATCATCGTTTGAGACAGTCAGAGAGGAAGACGACTGAGAGAAAGAGAGTAAGAGAGAGAGAAAGAACGGCGAAAATGACGAGCAAACGGAGGGAAGTTTGTTTTACATTCTCTTCAAGTGGTGGTGAAAAATAATCGAAATGGAGGAGGAAAAGATGGAGACGTTTTTCTCTTTACCCGGCGGGAACGTTGATGATGCGAACGACGATACAGCGAGGAGCAGTCCTCGTCGCATGGATGGCGCTTTTCTTCGTGCGAGTTTAAAGGAGGGCGAGAAAAAAAAAAGTGCATTCATCGTTCGAGGGATAAATGCCACTTCGTTTGAGATTATTCGAGTCGTCGCGCCGGCGTCGTCGATTGGTGGGCAATGCAGAAAGAAGAACGTGTCGAGAGTCGCGATGCGTCCGAAAGCGTTCGTGAGTTGTGGTGGTGATGGTGACAGAAAGGAGACTTTTATTCAATGCGCGATAAACAAAGACGGAGACGCGATTGCGGTTACGGATGGTTTTACTTTAGTGACGTATCACCGAGTGTCGACACGAATGGATGGAGATGAGGAAGATGCGGAGAAAGAGGACGGTTTCAGCTCGTTCGAGGACGAGAACGAGGACGAACCCCATCCGGACGACGCGTGGGTGGAAACCGAGTCGATTGCGCTCGAGCGCGATAAAAATGGAAATTGGGGTACAGTTTCTGATATCGCGTGGAATAAACGTTGCGATGAGATTGCGATTGTGTACGCGAGTTTTTTAACGACATCTCAGCGATGCATCGTGCGCGTTGAACATATTTGGAACGAAGATGAGCAGAAGAGTTTACGGGTCGGAAGGAAGTCGGATTTGACGTATGGCGTTTTGAAAGATGATCAATACGCGACAAAGTTACGTTGTGGCGACACGGTGATCGCGTCGAGTTCTGCGGAGACCGTGTTCGTGTATTTCGGTACTGCTTGTGCGAGAATTGCACACCCAAAAGGGAGCATCGTGCTCGACTTTCTCGTATTGGAGGATGATGAAGCAGTCGACGAGGAGAAAAATATCTCGCGTTCTAGGGCGTTAATTGCTACGTTAGCATCCGACGATTGCGTTCGTTTTTGGAACGTTAGATGCACCACCAACGACGACGAAGCCGACGACGACAATAGCAGTGAACTCGTTTCGTCAAAGACTACATCCTCGCTAAAAGTGTGCGTTACGAACGACGAATCAACAAGCGGTGGTAAAAACGCTTTCGTATCGTTCGACGTGCACGAAAATTTTCTTCTCACCGTCGATGCAAGTGGTTTTGCCACGGCGTGGTTATTATCGAACATCCGGGGTGATATTAATAATAGAATAGCGAAAGCCACTCGCGTTCGACGGCGTTTTTCTATGTTCGGTTCGCCATTTTATAACCAAATCCCCGTTTCCGTGATGGCGAAGTGTACGCTGATTGAATCTCAAAATCGAGTCGCCGTAGAAGCGATCGCGTACGACAGCGAACGCATTGAACGTTCGTGCGGTACGTCCACATCTTCAGTTTCGACGTCTATTTCGAGTGGACATTCTCACGCGTTGAAGAAAATCGATTCAAATACCAAGGCGGATAAAATCGGGACGCTCGACGTCTCCGGCAAATTGAAATTTTGGCTGTCGAGCGGCAACGCGAGCTGGACTTCTTTAGGCGGGACAATAGAAAATATAGAATCGTTCGCCTGGTCGAATTTAGATGAGAACGTGGTATATCTTCTTCGTCGTTCGAATAGTAGCGTTGATGAAGACGGGGCACTGGCACGCATCGCGTTCACGGACGAGAACGTTTCAGAAATGATCTCGATATCGCTTCCGAGTCATGCTTCAAGTACGTTCTGGAATTACGACAGTTTAAACGTGTTAAGTGACGACGATGTTTTGATTCTTACTCCGAGAATTTCTGGAAACGTCAAAGTCTGTTCAATCGAAGCTCGGCAGGGTGGAAATGATACCACTCTTTACGAGTGTAAAGAGATGTCTATAGCATCAAAGACGCCTCGCGGTACATTCGATGTTGTCAAAAGTACAGTTTCTGGCCCAATAATCGCATGCTTCGACGGCAACACTCGGACAAACTTCTGGCGATTTGATGCCGAACTGCAGATTTTTGATCTGCTCGGCTATGTCAGTTCCTCGAAAAATGTCGTGAGTCTTTCGGCGTGCGGCTCGAGAGCATGTGTGGTTGATGTATCCGGGAATTCTATTGAATTGCTCGACGCCTCTGGCGAGCGCGATGGAAAATTAACGAGCGTGGCAACCTTTCCGTGCAACAGTTTCGAGAGATCTGGAACGCCTACATCGGAATGGTTAGATATCGGTGGTGGTTCTCTTGCTTGTTTAGTCGCTGTTAATCAGAAAGTATTCGTCTTGGCACCGAACTCAAAACTCGGAGAATGGACTGTTGCTTATTCTCGCGCGTTTGAAAAACCAATCGCTCGAGCGGCGTGGAAGTCAAACGGTTCAAGTATAATCGTATCGTTCGACGATGGTGAAATACTATCTCTAGGAGTGCAAGGTCACGAATCATTAGCGCGCAAAATTGCGGAAATCTCTGCGCCGTTACCGTGCTACCATCCCGCAGTCTTACACGATTGGATCGTGCGCCGGAAGGCGCATCGCGCGAGAGCCGCGATTCGAAAGGTTGTCTCGCACCTGGAAACCGTGAACAACACCGATATGCCCACTGACTTGACATCTTCTGCGCGCAGCACAATTTCATCAATATTAGAACTAGAAAATTCAAACGCCGACGATCGGCCGTCGACGCCTCGTGGAAAAGTCATCTCCCCTAGAGGCACTTCAAAAGTGTCAGCGTTTAGCAGCTCACCGACGCCATCGCTCGCTCCAGAATTTGATATGAGCGCGTTTGGAGGTTTTGGTGGTGATAGTAATAGCAGTACTTTTACAACCAACAAAACGAGTCCAAATATGTTTGCTCCGGAAAATCTCTCGCGTCAAAACAGTTTAGCTTCCGAATCTACTTCGTTGTTTCGGCAAAATTCAAATAGTTTAGACGATTCGGCGTCCATGACGACGACGTATACGAGCACGGCTGCTGCGCCGGGTTCATCGGTTTCGTTCAGTGCGACCGAAGCAGAAAGTGCCGCAGATTTATTCTCTCGTCACGCGGATTACCTTGAACTGAGCTCGCAAGAAGCAATCGAAGTTCTCGGATGTCTCGACGCTTTGAGAGATAGTGATGTAGGTATCGAAGCGACGGTTGATCAAGCCGGGAGGCGTTTACACGCACTTCATCGCGTTCGCGAGTTGACTTTTGGACGACTAAGAGGAACCGATAACGCCGATGTTGATGTAACTGGAGAAGGGTTACTCTGGGCGGCGCATTGCGAAACCGGTGACGCTGTCATCGACGCCATCCTTCACACGTCTTCGTCTGCCCAAATTGCTTGGCGGGACTTGCGCATGCTCGGTGTCCCTATTTGGCTTCGCAACGAAACTACCTTGAAAACTATCCTCGATAAAGCCGCGCGCGCCTCGTTTGCAAAAACGAAAGATCCGGAATCGTGCGCGTTGCTTTTCGTATGTTTAGGTCGGACGTCAGTATTATCTGGATTATACAAGGCGAAGCGGGACCAAAAATTGTTTGAGTTTTTATCGCGGGATTTCAACGAGAAGAGACACCAAGAAGCGGCGTTGAAAAATGCGTACGCGTTGCTTTCAAAGCACCGATATGAGCTCTCTGCGACTTTTTTTGCGCTCGCTGGACAATACGAAGACGCCGCAAAGATTTGTTTGAAGCATTTGAATGACGTTAGCTTGTCGATAGCTGTTTTGAGATGCGCGACGGGTCCTTCCTCGTCGTCTGTGATTGGTAAGGATGGTTCGTATTCGGTGGAGAGCGAAGTGTCCAAATTTATCCGCAAAGAGATTCTCGAAGACAAAAACGATGTTATCGATTCGTTCGATACAAAATGGCGACTCGCGGCGTTTTATTGGATGTCTGGCGATTGCGTGAAAAGCGTGGCAATGCTTTCGCGACTTGTAGGAGGAGGCGAGACCTTCACCAATGCTGATACTAAAAAAGAAAGTCATGCTTTAAAGGCGTCTGCGTCTGCTTTAGATCTCTTGACGCATATAGCATCGAGAAGGCGTAAAGTTGTTGATCCACGCGTCCTTGTGGCGTGTGAGAAAGCGGTGAAAACTAAAAGCGCGAGCGTTTCCCGCGCGTTTGAACTTGCGGGAATGCCTTTAGCAGCATTAGAACGTTTAACAAATTCTCGCGGTAAAAGTGATGGTCACGAGAATAGCTTGGGATTGAAATCAATCATTGATAACGAGGACGACGTGCCTGAATTTGAACAAGTCGGAGGCCTTTCTCCGTTGAAACAAAAAGATAGCATTGATCACGCGATGGAGCTCGCATCGACCGTGGTTGAAAATTTTGGTCTAAACGATGTGGTTTCGCCGTTGCGACGTTCAGTTTCTCAGCTCGTTAACACCGGTCAGTTTGATTTTGATGGCGCGTTTGGATGGAAGCTCGATCACAATGCAACAACGACATCAACGCCAGAAACGGAGGCGGAGCGAATCGATGTTCCCACAACTCCAGCGAATGACGAAGCGCTCACACAAAAAGGTTCTTCATACCTTCCGATCAAACAGAGCAACGCAGATGAAGAAGGAACTTCCGTTCAACATCTCAACGCGCTCAAACAAAAAGGCGTTCAGTTTGTCACGAAAAGTGCGGCGGCGCGTCTCGCTGCGAGTGCTCTTTTAGTCGCTTTCGATGAAAGTGGGAGTCACGTAGCCAAATACAGCGACGTCCCGGACGACGCGCACGCGTGCACGGAGATGCTTTCTAGAGCACCTTTCGATGTTGATGCGTCAATGCTCCAACAGAGCCTCTCGAGACGCGCGTTGTCGTTGCGACGATATGAAGACAATTTGAATTCAAACGCGAATAGAAAATTTTCTTCGGCAACAGCGAATGATGGATTAGCTGAATTCTTCCGATCTTCGGTGAAACGTAAAATTGCCAGTGCTGCTGCAATGCATATTCAGACCTCATCTACTAAACGCGCTGTTTCTAAAAAATCGGACAGAGATGCCTCGATGCCAGTTTTGAAGAAATCGGTCGAGCTCGCGCGTCTCAGCGGCGATGGATTCGTCGACTTGTGTTGCAATGCGAGAGAAACGACAGAGTTGGCTGTAGCTGCTGTGCGACGCGGTTTAGTCACGGTCGATTTGAAGGAACTCTCGAAATCGGGAGACAGTAAGCGCGCCCCGGGCATTTTATCTGCCGCCGAAGCTATGGGACGCGCAACGGCAGAGAGTAAAGCTAGAGAACCTACACGCTCCTTGATGGAACTGTTCGGCTTTTCAAAAAAGCAAAATCTTTGGGCAGAAGCGTCGGTATCGCTCGAAGATTGGAACGTGTCGTTCGCTCCTAAATATGCAAAACGAAAGAATCGAATGACCTCGTCCTCCAATGCTGCTAATGTCGCAGATAGAGAACCTTCATCTCCGGACGCGCACAGGCGTCCAGAGACGCCATCCTCGGCGCCAAAGACACCGCACTTACATGATTGGGGCCACGAACTCGGAGTCGTAATACCTGCCGCGGCGGCGTTGTCGCGTCAAGATTCTCAATCGTCTCCCGGTTCTTCGCCGCGATTTAGTCTTGCCGGTGGGAAAGAAAGCGAGTCACCCGCAGACGTTTCCGCGAGAGTCGTCGTTTCGCACCCATCGTTCCCGATTTTTGCGTGTGGCAGTGCAAATCGAGGCTTACAAATATGGAGGTTCGGATTCGAAGAGACGAAGAAACGATTTCAACTTGAAAGTTCGAAAGATAGCACGTCGAATGGAGGCAATTCGCACTCTACTTCATCGTCCTCTCCCGTCGCTCTCTCGTTTAACGCTTACGGCGAACGATTGGCGTGCGCGACTACTGACGGCCGAGTTGCCTTGTACGATTCCTCTTCCTCTCTGCGAGCGATGGCGTCTCGCTTGTGCGTGTTTGATAGCAACTCCAACAGTTCCGCTTTTGTTGCCGCTAAACCAAAGCAAGTTGCTTTCGTTTCAACTCTGGTTTGCGCGATTGCATGCGAATCCAAAGGCTACTCCAATGGCGTCACCGGCGGTATGATGCGTTCGGAAAAGGCGCTGGCAGATGGAAACGGCATTTTACTCTGGGATGCCGCACAACCAAACTCGTCGAGATGTGGTGTGTTATACGACACATGCGGCGTCACGAGCGTGTTGGATTGCGCGGTCAACGGACCATCGCTCCTCGCTTCAGGTAACAGAAATGGCGAAGTTGTTGTGCACGATCTTCGGAAGCTCTCTTCGTCGACGTCTGCGACGTCCACGTCAACCACGGCGCTCTGGCGCTCCGCCGCCAACTCCACCAAAATCACCTCTTTACTCCACCACAACACCTTCTGCTCCTCTCCTCCAACCTTGGAACGCCAAATTCTCCTCTCAGGCGACGACAAAGGCGACTTGCGCGTCTACTCTTTCTCAGACGGACGCCTCTTACAATCCGCGGAGAAAGCGCACGACAAGCACGCGTTCATGGCGCCGAGGATCGGCGGCGCCTCCGTCTCCGTAGGCTTGAGCTCGATGCGCAAATTAGATAAAGGCGTGTTAACTGCCGGAGGCGACGGCGCCGTCAAGTTGTTCAGATTTAGTTAGTCCTTCGTAGTAAACGTTGCTTAGTAATAATACTACTACTGCTCTCTGCGCGTATTTTTGCGAAGGATTTGCCTCCTCAGAGAACCTAATAAAGAGACTGAACGAAACAGTAAAAGGTCCAAAGTGTTTAGATTTATTAGTCATTCGTACTAGTTTCCTTGTTGTTGTCTTGTTGTTGTTGTTGTTCGCGTAATAATACTCCTACTCTCCGCGCGTATTTTTGCGAAAGCAGGAAGGATTTGCCTCCTCAGAGAACCTAACAAAACTCACTAAAAAGTCGTCATTTAAAACACCGATCAAATCAAATGTCCGCCGCTGCGAACTCCGCCGCGTACTGGAGAATCGCCGGGATGTCGTACTTGAAGTACGCCAACGCGTGCGCAGAAATCGTTCGAGGCGCGCTCAAGGAGCCGCATTTGTCCAAGGTATTATTATACTCGCTTCTTTCTCTTTCCGTTCGAGAATCGTTCGATCCATTTTCCTCTTCCCCGTCGCTTTCTCTGCTGACAACTCTCTCTCTCTCTCTTTCAAAAGGCTCGAGCGCGGGACGCGGTGTACTTTAAGGCGACGAAATACGTGAAAGGATCCCCCGAGGCTGCCGTGATCACCGAGGTCATACCCGCGGAAAGACCCAAGTAATATTTAAAAGACAATATATACGACTTTAAGGGGCTGTGCGTGGGGAAAATTAGCTTAGAAATGTGTAGTGTTATTATCGCGGTATTACAACGATAGTAAAGCGTCTCTCTCTCTCTCTCTCTCTCTCTCTCTTTCGCACAACAGTACGCATTACATGTTGCATCGTCGTACTTTTTATCTCTCATCATCATGATTGCATCTAAAGATCTCTTTTACACGACGTCAACAAGTCCGCGAAGGCTTGGCACTGCGCCACGTTGTCCGTGTTTTGTTCGAGACATTTCCCGAAAAGCTCCATCGGTCCCGCGCACGGGTTCGTTCTCGCGTCGACGACTGCACCATTGGACGACGATGATGATGCTCCTTCTTCGTTGTTCTGCGCGGATTCGTACGCGATCGTTCTCGGTCCCATGAAGGAATCGGTCACTCGATGCCCTATGCCGGATCCAGCGCCCCACATCATCCCTTGGCCAATCATCGACGCCACGCCGCCGAGCAAGGAACCTCCGCCTTCTGTTCGTCTCGTCGAGGGTGGGAGCGCGCCGGAACCGCGCGCAGTCGGGGCCTTGCGGGAGAAACCTCCTCCTCCGCCTCGTCTTCTGCCCATTTTAATCGAAGAAGCTTTGTGTGTGTAAAAGTGAAGAAAAAGTTGCCTTTCTTTCCGTTGTTGTCTAAACATTTTTATATTATACATACTACAATACGAGTACTACCATTAATAACACTACGGAAAAGCAGGCGTCGGGAACTCTTCGGAGAATTCTTTGTTTCTGTTGCCGTTTCCGTTCGCTCGCTTTGCGGCTTCTTCTTCTTCTTTAACTTCTTCTTCGTAGGCGTCGTCGTCTGAATCGTCGTCGAAACCGTCTTCGATGCCGCCAAACTGCTCCAAAGGAAACGTTTTCTTTTCGGTTTTATTCGCCGCGATGATTTCGTCGCGAGTGTCGTCAAAGTCGAGCTGAATGGAGTCGCCGTCGTTGGCGAAGCCGCTCAAGAGACACTCGGAGAGTTGGTTTTCAACCATAGCTAGGACTGCTCTGCGCATCGGTCGGGCGCCGTATTTCGGCGAGAAGCCGTTGCGAAGTAAGGCTTTTTTGAAGGCGTCTGTGCACGTGATGACGACGCCTTTCTTTGCACATCTAGAAGCGACCGACTCGAGCATGTTTTCGGCGATTTGCGCGACTTCGAGTTCACCGAGCGGTCTGAACACGACGATTTCGTCCAAGCGATTGAGAAATTCCGGTCGAAAGTGCTTGCCGAGGTTTTTGCGCGCGAGTTTTTTCACGCGTTCGTAGGCATCTATTTTCGCTTGCGGCGTTTTCGCGCCAGCAAAGTTTTCTAATATTTCTCGCGAAGCTATGTTGGTCGTCATAACGAGCATGGCGTTGGTAAAATCAACAGTCCGGCCTTTACCATCTGTTAATCGACCATCTTCTAAAACTTGAAGCAACGCATTGAAGACGTCCGGATGCGCTTTCTCAATTTCGTCGAGCAAGATTAACGAGTGTGGGTTGCGTCGAACGGCTTCGGTGAGTTGACCACCTTCGTTATATCCAACGTACCCAGGCGGTGCCCCAATTAATCGCGACGTACTCACGGCTTCCATGTATTCAGACATGTCGATGCGGACGAGATTTTTCTCGGCGCCGAAATACACCGTCGCTAAAGCCTTGGAGAGTTCCGTTTTACCCACGCCGGTTGGTCCGGCAAAAATAACCGAGGCGACAGGTTTGCTCGCGTCGGCTAAACCAGATCGAGCTCTACGAACGGCACGAGCGACGGAAAGGACGGCTTCGTTTTGACCAATTACTCGTTTCGTCAACTCTTGTTCCAAACCGAGTAAATTCTTCGATTCTTCCACGGATAACTGTTTCACGGGAATACCGGTCCATTCCGAAACGACTTCTTGAATGTCCAACACGGACACTCGAAGCACTTGCTCACCATCGCCCGTCTTTTTATCTCTCAGTTGAACCAACGCTCCGGCTTCGTCTAAAACATCGATGGCTTTATCCGGTAAAAATCGATCGGTGATGTACCGACTGGACAACGCCACGGATGCTTGAATCGCGTCGTCCGAAAAAAACACTTCGTGGTGCTTCTCGTACGTTTCTTTCAGACCGGCTAATATTTTTAAGGTGTTTTCCGGCGACGGCTCGTCCACTCGCACCGGTTGAAATCTTCTCTCCAACGCCGCGTCCTTTTCGATGTATTTTCGATACTCGTCCACGGTGGTCGCGCCGACGACTTGGATCTCACCTCGCGCTAAAGCTGGTTTCATGAGGTTACCGGCATCTAAACCGCCATCGTCGCCGGTACCTCCGGCACCTACAATCGTGTGTATTTCATCGATGAATAAAATAATATCGCCGGCTGATTTTACTTCTTCCAACACCGAGCGCAAGCGCTCTTCGAAATCGCCTCTGTATTTCGTATCCGCGAGCAACAAACCGACGTTCAAGGATAAGACTCGTTTATTCTTCAATCTTCTCGGAACGATATCGCTATCTTCTGCGATCAAACTCGCTAACCCTTCCGCGATAGCCGTCTTCCCTACCCCTGGATCGCCAATCAAACACGGGTTGGATTTCCGTCTTCTCACTAAAATTCTCACCGCCCTCTTCGTCTCCTCGTCTCTCCCAAACACCGGGTCCAACTCGCCTTTCCTCGCCATCGCGGTCAAATCCACCGAACACTGCGCCAATATGTTCTTCACTTTCTTCTTATCGATCTTTTTCCCACCAGCTCCGACTAACTCTTTCTCGTCGCCGACGCCGTTTACGAAATCTCTCAATAAAGGCACGTCAACTTCAATCTCGTACTTCGGATTCGTCAACACGTCGTAAGCGGTGCACTGATCGTCCGCCACCATCCCAAGCACTAACTCTTTCATCGTCACTTCGTTTTTACTCGCGACTCGTTCGAATAACTTTTTCAAATCGTCTCCTAACGGTACCAACCCGTCCGCTTTCTTCTTCTGGTTCAACCCGCTAAACGGATTGACCAGGTCCACGTCCGTCACGCCCGCGCGATCGCACAACGCTTTCTTCACCGCATCTTCCGTCGCGCCGGATTTATGTAACGCTTTCGTCGTCGAATTTCGCTTCTTCGTGCACGCGTACAACAGATGTTCCGTGTTCACTTTACCGCTGTTGAATTTTTTCGCGTTGTCCATCGCCTCTTTCACGAGCGTGACGGATTCGCCGTCGAACGATTCGAACATGCCACCACCTGCACCATTTGAAGCGTTGAAAACAACGACAACGCGTCTTCCTTGTCGTCCTCCGTTCGTTTTCGTCGTCGTCGTCCTCTTTTTTGTTCTCGTTTTTAGGCTACTCGACGACGTGAACGACATCGACGCGCTCATCATTTGACACGTCGACATTTCTCTTCGTTATTGTTGTTGTGTAGTAAAAGACTGACACGTCGTTGTTTACGCAGCAGCGACGACAAAGAAGGAAAAGAAGATGAGAAGAACGTCAATGGCGTGGTATGCTCGTGCTGAGTATACAGACAAACGAGACGAGAGTGAGTGAGACGAGTGTATCTCTATCCTGTTTTTATGAGAAAAAATATGTCTGTGTTTTTTAGTGCGGACTGACTTCCTCCTTCTCGTTGTATTATTGTTGTTGTTGTTCGTGTTGTGTCATTCGCCGCTGTTCTCTTCCTAGAGATCTCGTTGCCGATACTCGACAAATTTAGCGTATTGTTCGTTCGTTGGTTCCGGGCACCCTTTTTCGAGCAAGTAGTTCACGCACTCGGGGTGCTCGTAGTGACGAGCGCAAGCGATGTCTCGCCAGTCGTGAAGAGGTACTTTCGCCTCTTCGACTAAGTATTTGATGCTATCGAGTTGGCCAAACTTTGCAGCGTTGTACATGCAGTCACTCTTCACCTTCTCAGATATCTTTCTTTCTTCAACGAAATACTTCATGATGTCCATGTGACCACGCAATACTGCCTGCAATGCCGCTTCCACTTCCGTCTCTCGCGAAGGTTTCACTTTGGCGAAAACAAATCGAACACAGTCGAGGTGTCCTCCAATCGCAGCTTGAATGCACGACTCTTTTTTATCACACGGGCAATCGTTAGAGAAGCAGTACTTCAGCATCTCGAGATATCCTTTAAATGCGGCCCGAATAATTACCGTTGAATCCCACTCGCAATGTTTCACTTCTCTCGCCCACTTGAGGAACTCGAGTTTGCTCGTTGCAGCAACTTGAGAGCAAAACCAGGCTTGATCCAACACATCTCCAACTCTATTTTTCTCTCCCCAGGGCATGCACTCCCACATCCATTCCAACGTCGAAATGGATGTACATTGCCAAACAGCCCATTTCAATTCCGATCCGTCTATCCCGGCGTACGCAAGCACATCATAACTCTCTCTATTCGCCATTGCAAAGAAACACCGATCCGTCTCGTTCAATTTCGGAAGCACATGCGATACAAAAATATCCTTGTGATGCAACACCAAACCCGTCCATATCTTGGTCGGTCCAAGCTTCAACCTCTCCATTTCCGCCGCAGCTTCCTTCACGGCCGCTTCTTTCTCCTTCCTCTTCTTCCTCTTCTGCGCGCCGGATATCTTTTTCCCCATTATTAGTATTCTTCTAAAGTCAACGTTCTTTTTCTTCTCTTTTTCCCGAAAAGGCGTTTTTGTGTGGTTAGTTGTCAACTTTTACTCGCCACTTGTTTGAGTAGTATTCGCATACATGTAATAACAATATGCAGACACAAACAACAACATCGTCAAAAGTAAACAACAACAATCAGTGTTATCGATGCGAAACCGTCGCGGTTCGATGCGATCGCGAATCGAAAATCGCCGTGGTCTCTTTAAACCGACCCAGGTATTTGAACGCGATCAACGCGCAAATGTGGCGAGAGATACCTGTCGTATTTGACACGCTTTCCGAGGATGAAGAAGTAAACGCGATCGTGCTCACCGGGGAAGGGAAACATTTCTGCGCCGGGATTGACGTGTCGAGTAAAGAATCCTTGTTTGAAACGCTCGGAGATGTAGAGAACGAGCGCGATTTGGGGAGGCGTAATGAGTATTTGCTGAGGCACATAAAGCGGTTGCAAGCGAGCGTATCGAGCGTGGAGAGATGCCGGAAACCGGTGGTGTGCATGATCAAAGGCGCGTGCGTTGGGGGTGGGTTGGATATAGCGGCAGCGTGTGACATACGGATTTGCGATCGGACGGCTTTTTTTAGCGTGAAGGAGGTTGAGTTAGGCATCGTCGCTGATATAGGCTCCTTGCAGAGGCTGCCGAGCATCGTCGGGCAAGGGCGGGCGACCGAGCTCGCGCTGACCGCGAGGACGGTGAAAAGCGACGAGGCAGAAAAGATTGGGTTAGTTTCCAAATGCTATGGCGATGCTGAGGAATTAGAACGTGCGTGTGTAGAGGTTGCGAAAAGAATGGCGAGTTTATCGCCGTTAGCTATTCAAGGGACGAAACGTTCTTTGTTAAACTCTCGAGACTCTGAAAGCGTTGAGAAAGGATTAGAATACGTAGCTTTGAAAAACGCGGCGCAGTTGATTTCGGACGATTTGAAGGAAAGCATGAACGCGCGGTTCGAGAAGAGAAAACCCGTGTATAGCCGTTTGTAAAAATACGATGAGTCCTACTATTTAAATGCCGCTCGCTCGAGCAGCGCGCTCTCCTAATCACTAATCCCCTATTTTACCAAGTTCCCCAAGTGCGGTTGTAAATACGCCAACGCGTGCGACGGATTGGCGACTAAATCAATCGTGATGAGTTCGAAACCCTCCTCGCACACCGCTCGGATATTCTTCGCATTACCACCGCTCCCGCCACCAACATCTATACCTCCCGAATCGACATCCAACGCGGCCTCCGTCGAACTCCCCCACGCTCTCATCGAAGCGCCGACGAGACCGCCCGCCTTCTCGTACACCTCTCTCACTTTCCTTCCCGCTTCCGTACACTCTAACACTTCCACCACAACTACGACAGCGTCGCCGTTAAAATACAAATCGTGCACGACGTGCGAGGTTTGGTGGTCCACGCCGTCCAAACTCACCGCATCCATCATCGCCGGCTTCTCGTTCGCCCCCGCAGGCGAACAAGTCACAAACCTAAATCTCCTCCTGTACCTCTCCACGGACTCCGCGTCGCTCGCGTCGCACTCCGGATGCTCCAACCGTCCAAACATTGGCAACTTTACCTCTTCCATTGCTTTCGCCATCGCATTTCGCGTGAAAACCCGTCCGTTTCTCGTCACCTCGTTCACTCTCGCGACTTCTCCGGAGAGGAATAAGCGGTTTTGGTTTCTCTTCAAGGAGAGAATGAGACGCTGGTACTTTTGTTCGTACCCATCACTAGTACTACCATCTTTAACAGGAGATGATATAAATGAGGACGACGATGGTGACACCGTCGTAAAAGACGAGAATAAAGCGTTTCCCATGTGTTTGCTGGCATATATATATCAGAGCGTCGTCGTCATCTCTTTTCACTCTGGGGAAAAGTTCGTGAGATCTTCATTAAATTCATCACAAAGAAGAAGTTAAAGAAATTAAAGAAGGCTGAGAAGAACAAAAATGACGACAAAAACAAGCAGCGGTGTTGTTGTCGGTGGTAACAAGTTGGTATTAGAATCCATCAAGTACACGCGAGGTTCTTTATTCGTCTTGGACCAAATTCAACTGCCATCCAAAACAGAACATCTCCCCGTGGAAAATTGCTCCAAATGTTTCTCTCTTATCAAAGATATGAACGTCCGCGGAGCGCCGGCGATTGCGATTACAGCCGCGCTCTCGATTGCGTTGGAGTTAGAGAGGGCAAGTTTTGACGGTGATGCGGAGTTGTTTCAATTCGTGAAGACAAAAGCGGAGTATTTGTTGAAAAGTCGACCGACGGCGGTGAACTTGGGGAACATGGTGAAATCTCTCATAAAGTATTGCGAAGAGATCGAGCACGAAGAACTGAACTACAACGGCGACGAAAACGGGGAAAAACGAAACAAAAAAGAGATGATTGTTCAATGGTGCGAAGATATGCTTGAAACGGACATTCGACACAACAAAGCGATTGGAGAGATTGGCGCGAAAGCGTTGCTGAAAGCGTGTTGTAATAAGAAGAAATTGAAGGTGTTGACGTGTTGCAACACCGGTTCGTTAGCGACGGCGGGGTACGGGACCGCGCTCGGGGTAGTCAGAAGTTTACACGAACAAGGACGGTTGGAGATGTGCTATGCGGTGGAAACGAGGCCGTATAATCAAGGGAGTCGATTGACGGCGTACGAGTTGGTGTATGAAAATATACCCGGAACGTTGATCTGCGACAACATGGCGGCGTTTTTGATGCAGAAGGACGAGGTGGACGCTATCATCGTTGGCGCGGATCGCGTAGCAAAGAACGGAGATACGGCAAATAAGATTGGGACGTATTCTTTGGCGGTTTTGGCGAAACATCACGACGTGCCGTTCTTCGTTGCCGCGCCGTCGACGACTTTGGACGTGTCCACCAAGTGCGGGATGTTGATTGAAATCGAAGAAAGGCCGGGGGAGGAAGTGTGCGTGTTCAAAGGCGAACGAGTAGCCGCGGAAGGTATAAACGTGTGGAACCCGGCGTTTGACATCACACCAGCGTGGTTGATTGAAGGTATCGTGACTGAACGAACGTGTTTGTATAAAAATAAAAGAGGCGAGAAGGATCAAACCGGCGCGGCGTTTGATATCGGGAGGCACGTGGAAGAGATTGAGGCCATGGACGGTACGATGAAAAAGAAAAAGAAGGTGGACGAGATGGATGCGAGTAAAGAAAAGGACGATTCGGCTGTTGATGTCGACGGTTTTTACGCGTTGAATTTGAGTACTGTTCTCGATTACGTCGCATACTACCCCAAAGTGTGCGCTCCCATCGGCGGCAAGGCGAGCAAAGAGGACTGGGTCTCAAAGGAGGTTGGCGACGGGAATATTAATTTCGTATACATAATAATGAACAAAAAAATGAACGCAGCCATCGTTCTGAAACAAGGGTTACCGTACGTGAGATGCGTGGGCGAATCGTGGCCGTTGACGCAAGAACGCGTGCGATATGAGGCCGAAGCGCTCACCGCGGCGCATGGTTTCTGTCCCGAGCACGTACCAGAGGTGTATTTATACGACTCGAAAATGTCGACGATTGCGATGCGATACATCCAGCCGCCGAACAAAATCGCACGAGTTGGATTATGCGAAGGTAAAACGTACGTGAGAATGGCTGAACACGTTGGCAAATACTTAGCGGAGACGTTGTTCAAATCAAGCGCCGTATGCCTCGGCGCGAAAAAGTTCCGCGAGAATCGAATCGCGTTTGGCGGTAACGAAGCCATGTGCGCGCTCACCGAGCAAGTTATCTTCACTGAACCATACGGCGTTTTCGAAAACAACAAGTGGACGTACGAACTCGACGATGTCGTAAGAGAAATACAAAACGATGGCGAACTTAAAGTAGCCATTACCGAACTCAAAGCGAAATTCATAAACGAATGCGAAGCGCTCCTGCACGGAGATTTGCACACGGGAAGTATCATGTGTGGAGAGAGGAGCACGTACGTCATCGACCACGAGTTCGCGTTTTACGGGCCTATGGCGTTTGATATTGGCGCGTTCATCGCAAATTTATACTTAGCCTACTACGCCTCTGATGGTTTAGGACATTCGGAGAATCACAAAAAATATTTGCAGTGCATGATCAAAGACGTTTTGATTCGGTTCGTGTCCGACTTTAGCAGGTTGTGGCGCACAAACGGCAGACAGAAAGACTTTGGCGGTCTCTCGCATCCTTCCGTGTTTTCCGCACATCCCAACCGTCCATCCGAATCGTTCAATTCGCCGGATGAGAAACACTTTCAACAATCGCAGTTGGAGTTCATTAGTAGAGTTATTTACGACGCGCACCGTTTCGCGGGTGCGAAGATTATTCGACGCATCATCGGAATAGCACACGTCGCGGACATGGAAGGTATACAAAATCTGCAACTGAAATCTAAGTGTGAACGAGCCGCACTTGAGATGGGCATGCGACTTTTGAAGGGCAAATATTCGTGCAAGACGTCCGTTCGATTGAGCATGAATTGGGAATATGGCAGAAATCAACCGGTACCAACGGCGACGGAGATTGAGAACGAGGCGAACGATTCCGAGGAAACGAAATCGCTCTATTTCCACATGAATACGGATGGCGCGTAGTTTCTTTTTTTCCTTTCTTTTTTTCTATACTTGTTATAAATACAGAGATGTATGCGTTAAACAACACCTAATACTCAATCAACTCTTTCTCAGGAGGCTTCGCGAACGGAAGAGCCCCCCTGTTTTCTTCGGAGCTTTCTCTTCCAACGGTTGCGCCGCCGTTGCTGGTAAAGTTGTTATCGTCGTCGTCGTTGCTCCGTACCCGGGAATACTCGGGTGTTGTTGCTGCGACTTACTACTACTACTACTGCTACTGCTATGTCGATACGAAATCTTTTGCTGCTGTGCTGGTTGTTGTTGTTGTTGTTGTTGTTGTTGCTGTTGTTGTTGTTGTTGACTATTGAATTGTGAGTCGCCCCCGAAATACGATTTCAGTAAATCACCCTCCTCGTCCACGTGCTCTTCAAATTTCCACACGTCGTACGATCTCTTCTTAAACCCAGGAATGTATTTTGCAAAGGCATCCGTGATAACAACCGCAATCCCTAACAAAGCAATGCCAGCACCGATCGTTTGCGTCAACATGACGACGTCGAATCGTCTTCCGACGCCGGAAAATTGGATGCGCAATCTCTGGCCGTAAGCTTTTGTCAACAATCGCGTTTCTGGATTTCTCGTATCAAATCGACAGTTATACGGCGGGTTCAGGGGAAACATGTTCGTCATATTCGTCAGCTTCGCGTTCGGCGTCGTAAAGTGATTCACGGCGGATATCCAGCGCGTGTTGTATCCGCTCGAGAGTTCAGCCAGCGGGTTATCTACGCGATCAATCACAAACGGAATCTCCGGCGAGCACGTCTGCACGCCACCTTCCTCGATCGACACCGTCGCCAGCGTTTCGTTATCACCATTCAACACGCTTTGCGGCTTTGGCACTTTCACGCCTTCGTCTAAATTACAATCAAAATACACGTTCAACATTTGATCTGATCCGTACGTACTAATCTCGGTAAAATTCTTATCGTCCGTCTGCGTAATGTTCTCCAACGAGAACAAATTCCAACCCATCCGAGGTTCGGTCCCATTCGCGTTATCCCATCGCATCTCCTCCCCGTTCTCGTTATACATTCCAGGAAATTTCACGTTCATGCGTATAAACACGGTAAAATTGCCCACGTTTTCCAACGGCAACACGTCGTCGTCCTCCTCCGCCTCGGGCGGGCACCACCCTTTAATCTCGCAAAAGTGTGCGCTGTTCGGATCGCTGGTGCTCGGCAAACACTTCCCAGTCTGCCTTCCGTTTCGACTGTACGAACCTTTCACGCACGTGTTCTTCCCTTTCGAGCACACTTCGTCTTTCGAGACGCCTAAGCACGTTCCTTTCGCCTGCATCGTCTTCACCAGCCTCGTGGCCACAAAAACGCCATCCGACGAATACTGCACCAAATCGTTCGCATCGTACACCCTCTTCTCCCCAGTTTCCGTCTCGTTCGTCGCGGCTGTTCCTTTCACCTTAATCGCTAAAACACCTTCCGCCGGGACGGACTTTTGGTACCCGTTTTCTTTATACAACAAGAACCCGACGATGTAGAATGAAATCAAGAGCACGAGGAAATAGTACAAAACGCCGAGCGATTTCGATTTGATCAAAACTTGCTTCGGCGTCGTGTATTGGCCCAAGGAGTCCATTATACTGTTGATATGGTTTTTGGCCACTCGTGCGTGTGCGTGTGTTGCGCGCGCGTAAGTGTGTGTGTTTATATAGTGTGTTGAATGAGAATTTATCAAGACTTTTCCCTTCGTTTCGTGTTACATGAACGGATTAAAATCAGAGCAAATTTTGCTGCCCTTTAAAAAATGTGAAAATGTGAGAGACCAGACCTTTGAGCAGTCTTTTCTCAAAGAACAAAAAATTCTAGATCAACGCAATTCTTTCTTTCTTATAATCGTCACAGAATAATACTCTTTACACACAAACGCACGAATAAATATACACACATACCGTCACCCCGTTGCGAATTCTATACACAGACATATAATAAACGCACCGAGGAGTCGCGCTTTCGAGTTGATTACTACTCCGTTTTAGTCGTCGTACTTTTTCTTTGGAGAGAGTGAGAATTAGTAAGAAAAAAAATTAAGAAGAATAATGGCGGTGAGGATCCAACCGACGGCGGCACCGGAACACCCGGGCTTAACACGCGAAATGCTCTTAGCGGTCGTTTTACTCCTGTGCGCGAACATCGCGACCGTGTGCTCGGGGATCGCTTTAGTCGCGTACGGGACGAGGAGTGGACAAAAAGCGGTTTTGTTGAACAAAATTTTCGAAGGGTCCGATTACGAGGCGACGGTGTTTGACGACCCGGCGAGAGCGGCGACGGTATTAGGCGCTTTATTGTTGATCACGAGCGTGTACGGTTTAGCCGGGGTGTATACCAGGAATAAATTGATGCTTATTTTGTATCACGGGTGGACGTTTTTCGCGTTGATTGGGTTTGTGTATGCGATTTGCGTGTTGGAGATTTACCGACAGAACGCGCCGGCGATGGTTGAGTCGTATTTCAACGGCGAAGAGGTGAACATCGACGAAGGCGTGACGAGACAAGGCGACGAGATTGAGTTTTTCAACATCTCCACGTTGGCGCAGATCGACAACGCGAAGAATTTGACGACGATCGATGCTATCACGTGGATTAACCACGTGGACGATAGCTCGAAGGCGAGCGTGGTGTTTATTTTAATCGCGATGTTTAGCGCGAGCTTTATTATGGGGGTGAGGTATACGGCGAGAAGAATGGGTGGTTTTTCGAACGTCGCCGGGTGGATTTTTGGCATAGTTTTGGCGGTTTTGTCGTTTACGGTGGCGAAGTCGACGTACCGGGTGAATGATGCGATCGCGGTGGATTTGAACACGAGGTTCGTGCACGAGTACGGCGTGGACCCGTGGAGAGCGATTACGTTGAAGGAGACTTTGGAGCAGTACCCGGAAGATATTTTCTTACCACCGGTGTTGTACGATTCGCCACCGCCCGCGCCGTTAGCGCCGGGGGAGATTGAACCGCCAGCACCGGAGTTTGATTCACCTCCGGCACCGGTTGGGAAGTGGTACGCCGACGGCGTGTGGGTGGAGTACGCGAGATTGAATAAAATCAGCGAAATTCAACACGACGTGTCGTGTCGACTGGCGTTGACTGGGGTGAACCACACGGAAGGGAGAGTGTCCACAGACTTTGTGGATTGGATTAAGTTTCAAGTGGCGGATTACGCCGCGGTGGAGATATCTGACGTGGATTTTCTGTCGACGAAGGAAGGCGCGGAACATCCCATCGCGGGGAAACACGCGGCGAAGACGTTGGGAGGTGCAGCCGTGTTTGTAGTCATTGCCTCGGCGGCGGGGATTTACGGAACTTTGAAGCACGATCGACGCTTATTGGCGTTGCACTTGCTCATTTCGGTTCCGTGTGGTATTTTCGTAGTCGTCGCGGCGAGGAAGGCGGCGGAAGGCGCAGACGATACGTTTGAGTCCATGCGTTTGCATTGGCACGCGTTGCAACACGCGTACATCGGACCGGCGGTCACCACTGGTTCCGCCGCCGCGTTTGCCTCCGCACATTTCAAACAAGCCGCAGCGTTAGGGGCGATTGTAGCCAGCGTTATTTGGCTCGCTATTTTCAGTTCGATCGGTATGATAATCACCCACGACGCGACCAAAGTCCCCGGGTACCAAAAGCCGGGCGGCGCGAGCGACATCGAAAACCAACGCTTGGCGTCCGGTCCGTCCTCTTCCGCATCCCCTCTCGACTCCTCTAAACTTGGTGGCGGAGGCACCGGTAAAGTCGCCGAGAACATCGTCGAAATGAAGAGTTTAGCCGCGACCGTTCGAGATGCTGCCACGGGAAGAGGCCAGTTCAAGCCTGGATTTAGACCCACAGAGTTGAAAGAAACGAAGAAGAGCGGCGCGACGCCGGCGCGAGGCGGCCGACCAAAAGGTGGCGATAAAGATTTAGACGCGAAGTTCTCCGTCGATTAATCTTGTGGTACTATTAATACTATAACAGTTTCAATATACATTATCTAAAATACTTTAAATAACTGCATCTACTCGACATCTTTTCTCTTCTTGTTTTTGTTTTGTGTTAAACGAACTCTTCACTCTTTCTACAACTTGCGCCTCTCTCTTTGAATAAAACAAGAACGTCTTCGTTATTTAGTAGCCATCGATATTCAAAGCGTGATTTTTAAGAGAGAATCTTCAGCACTGAAAACTGAAAAGAATGAAACCGGACCTCACGATCGACCCACCGAACAACACCTCTTCGCCTTCTTCCTCCTCCTTTTCCGCGAAGAATAATCCTTCGGGAACCGCAGTGGGAACGCCTTCGTCTGCGAAATTAAAAGGCCACCCGCAATGCCTCACCATCACCGTCTTGGGAGCCTCTGGCGATTTAGCGAGGAAGAAAACGTACCCGGCGTTGTTCTCGCTGTGGAAAGCCGGTCACGTGCCGTTTAATACGAAAATATTGGGTTACGCGCGATCGAAACTTGAACTGGATGAGTTCAAAGGCAAAATCCGTCTGTTTTTGAAAGACTCGTCGAATGAAAAAATTGAACACTTTTTATCGATTTGCGATTACGTGCAGGGCGAGTATTCGTCGATAGAGGAAGGTCCGCCGTGTTTTTCCGGTCTGAATGAAGTCATCGAACAGTTGGAGAGAGAAGTGGAGGTGAATTGGAAGGAGAATGCGTTTATTACTCCATCGACTTCTGCGGCGGAGAATAAGAAGTATAAGCGAGTGGTCGGGAATAGGATTTTTTATTTAGCGTTACCTCCGGTGGTGTATCCGTCCGTGTGCGCGGAAATCAAAGCAAGCGCGATGTCGAGCACGAAAGGAAGCTGGACGAGAGTGGTCGTGGAGAAACCGTTCGGGAAGGATTTAGAGAGTAGCGAAAAGTTGAACCAAAGCTTATCGGCGTTGTTTAGCGAGGAGCAGTTGTATAGAATCGACCATTACTTAGGGAAGGAGTTGGTGCAAAATTTAGTCGTCATGAGATTCGCGAATCGGTTTATTTCGCCCTTGTGGAATCGAGATAATATTGCGAACGTTCAAATTATATTTAAAGAACCGTTCGGGACGGAAGGGAGAGGCGGATATTTCGACGACTACGGCATCATACGCGACGTGATTCAAAATCACTTGTTACAAATCATGTGTTTAGTGGCGATGGAGAAACCGTGTTCGCTGTCTCCGGACGATATTCGGGACGAGAAGTTGAAGGTGTTAAGGTGCATTGCTCCAGTATCGACGGATAACGTGGTCGTCGGGCAATATTCAACCGGGCCTCACGGGCAACCGGCGTACGTGGACGATCCGGGCGTGCCCGAAAATTCCATGGCGCCGACGTTTTGTACATGCGTCATGTACGTCAAAAACGAACGATGGGATGGCGTTCCGTTTATTATTAAAGCCGGTAAGGCGTTGAACGAAGCGAAATGTGAAATTCGCGTGCAATTCAAAGACGTCCCGGGCGATTTATTCGAAAGCCGACGCGTCCAAGGCAAACAAGCCCGGAACGAATTCGTCGTTCGTTTACAGCCTGACCCGACTATTTTTATGAAAATGACCGTTAAAGAACCCGGATTAGATATGAATTTAGCACAAAGCGAGTTGGAACTCTTATACACCACGCGTTACCAACGCGTCGCCATCCCAGAGGCGTACGAGCGGTTGATTTTAGACTGCATCAACGGCGACCAACAACATTTCGTCCGAAGAGACGAACTCGTCGCCGCTTGGACGATTTTCACGCCGCTGTTGAAATACATCGACGCCGGTGGAATGAAACCGTACCCGTACCCGTACGGTTCGGTAGGACCGTACGAAGCGAACGCGCTCAGAGAAAGAGTCGGGCATCAAACGAACGTCATCGGGAGAGACATCACCTGGGAGAAGCACGGATTGAACAGTCAAGAGTATTAGTTTTTAGTTGAATGAAAAAGTTTTGTAACGAACTTACCAAAATAACGTCAGACCATTCGACGCGCAAATGTTGACGCACGGAGCGCTTTGCTCGCGTTCTCTCCACGTCTTCTCGAAGCACACCTACCGCGATGGATGCTTCTTCATGAAGCGAATGATGATGCACAAAGCGTCTTCCTCAGACGACGATGCTTCTCTCGAAGAGCGCGTCTTTGCGCAAACGTTCGTCTCCGACGACGACGACGTTCGCCTTTTCGAGTGCGCGAAAACACTCTCCGCGCGAGACTTTGCAAACCTAATCGCGAGACACAACCCAGACGCGCTCGGGAGGAAGATGAAAAACGAACCAAAACTGCGTAACTCGGGAAAAGCTAAGAGTTCGTTCAACATCGCGCTCTCCGCGCTTGTGGAAAACGGAAGATTCGAGGAAGTTGAAAAGATGTTTTCGATTTGGAGGGAGGAGTTTCCGCGCGTGGACGTGGATGTAGTGTCGGTGTCTTTAGTCGCTTCGGCGTTACGTCAAACGCGAAAGGATATCGCAGACGTCGAGCGGTTCGTTTTTGAACAGAAATCTCGGGACCTGATCAAACGCCCGAACAAGAAAGTCGCGAGGAAGAAGATCAACGCGAATAAATACGAGCGAGACGGGTTGCTTCCCATGGACGTGGTGTACGAAGACGAGGATGTTATTGCTGTGTGTAAAACGAGCGGAATTCCGTCGACGAGCGATCCCTCGACGCCGTCGGTATCGGATTTTTTGATGTCGATGAAGAAGGACGACCCGTCGTTTTCTTTGAGCGAGATGAACGGCGCGGATGCGAGAGGCGTGGTGCATCGATTGGATAAATTAACGAGCGGAGTGATGCTCTTAGCGAAAAATGATGTGACGCATTGCGAGTTAGTGAGCGCGTTTTACAGAAGGATAACGAAAAAAGTGTACAACGCGATTGCGAGTGGGATTTTTGAAGACGACGAGGGAGAAATAGACTTCCCGGTGGATAACCGCGAGGCATATTCAAAATACGCAGTGTTAGAACGATTGGAAAGAGGCGAGTCGAGTTTCGTGGAAGTCATGCCGAGAACGGGAAGGAAGCACCAGATTAGAGTGCATTTGTCATCAATCGGACATCCACTCGTGAACGACGCATTATACACGCCGAAGAAGATACGAAAATCAGACGAGAATTCAACAGTGGTGAAACCAAAATCGTCCTCCTTTTACCTTCATGCGCGTTCGCTCGAGCTGCCGCATCCGAGCGACGCTTCAAAAATGTTAAAGTTGGAAGCACCTTTAAGTGCTTCGTTTTTAGCCGAAATAGGTAGATTGCGTTAGCTAGATGTGGTAGGTAGATAGTGTGTAGGTTGTTTAGTTTCATTTAGTTGATATTATTAGTTATTTAAATCTGCTAGTCATGTTTTTTATCTTCTCTCTCTCTTTCTCTTTCTACTGCGTGTTCTCTCTTATTCACTAGAATTTTCTTGGAGAGAACGAATTACATGCCGTAACCGGAGTTGTCGAGAGCACCGGCACCGGCAGTCTGCGCTTCTCCGCCTTCCGGAATCTCGCAGACGACAACATCGGACGTCAAGAAAATTTTCGCGACGGAAACAGAGTTTTCTAAGCAGCATCGGATAACCTTAGTCGGGTCGATGATGCCAGACTTCATCAAGTCTTCAAACTTACCGGTGGCGGCGTTGAAACCGTAATCCGGGTTATTTTCGCTCAAGACTTTTTGGACCGTGACGGAACCGTTGACGCCAGAGTTGTACGCGACTAATCGCATCGGATAAGACAACGCTCTCTTGATGATGTCCGCGCCCAATCGCTGTTCGTCGTTGTCCAATTCATCCTTGATACCGTCGACGAACTGACCAAGCTTCAAGAAGGTTGTCCCCCCACCAATGACAATGCCTTCCTCGACCGCGGCTTTCGTCGCGTTCAAAGCATCTTCAACTCTCAACTTTTTCTCCTTGAGTTCAGTTTCAGTTTGCGCGCCAACCTGGATGATGGCGACGCCGCCGGAAAGTCTCGCCGCACGTTCACTCAATTTCTCTTTTTCATATTCTGCTTCTTGGACTTCAATCAAGCGGTTAATTTGTTTCACTCTCGCTTTGACTTCCAAATCTGTGGACCCATCACCAACGATTGTGCACGACTCTTTGCCGAGCGTCACTCTCGCCGCATTACCCAAAACTTCCGTGCCAACCTTGTCCAAAGATAAGCCGAGCTCTTCCTTGACAACAGTACCGCCAGTCAGAATGGCAATATCTTCCAAGTACTGCGATTTTCTCTCGCCGAAGCCCGGGGCTTTCAACGCGCACACTTTCAACGCACCTCTCAATTTATTCACGACCAAGGTCGCCATGGCTTCTTGTTCAATGTCTTCCGCGATGATCAAAAGCGGAAAGGAGTCTTTGATCGCCGCTTCGAGAATGTTAATCATATCTCTCGCCGAGGAGATTTTCTTGTCCACTAAAAGCAATTTGCATTGCTCGTAGTCGCAAATCATTCTTTCTTGATCGGTGACGAAGTACGGAGAAATGAAACCTCTTTCAAATTGCATACCTTCGACGACGATCAGGTTGTTATCGACCGATCTCGCTTCTTCGAGCGTAATCACGCCCTTGCGACCAACTCTCGCCATTGCCGCGGCAATCATCTCACCAACTTCCAAGTTACCCCCGGCAGAAACCGCAGCAACGCTCGCCAATTCCTCGTCCGCAACTTCCTTTGATAACTCCTTCAATTTAACAATCAACTTCGTTACGGTCTTTTCCATACCTCTCGTCAATTGGACCGGGTTCGTTCCCGCCATGACAATCTTCATACCTTCCGTAATCATCGCCGCAGACAATACAGTCGCAGAAGTCGTACCGTCACCAGCTTGGTCGTTCGTTTTTTGCGACGCTTGTCTCACCAACTTCGCGCCAATGTTTTCCACAGGATCTTCTAATTCAACTTCCTTCGCCACGGTCACCCCGTCGTTGACAATCTTCGGCGAACCAAACTTGGATTCCAACACGACGTTTCTCCCTTTCGGACCTAAGGTGACGCCGACGACGTGGGAGAGCTTATCGACCCCTTTTTGCATCTTTTTCAACGCCAACCCATCTTGCGCGTTGAAGTATAAATCTTTCGCGGCCATGTTCGTGACCGAAAGTTGACCTCTACCGCGGACAACCTTTTTGGTCTGCGAAGACGTCGAAGCCATTCGAGTCGAACCAGCTAAAGCCTGTTGTTGTTGTTTGATGATGCAATACATACGCGTTGATAAAAGAGAGAAAGAGGTCAGCGTTACGATCGCTCGATGTAAACCAAATCACGAAAGGACAGACAAAAGCATCGTCGTCGCTTCTAAGAAGAGAAAAACGCGGGGGGATTTCTTTTCGAAACATCCTTCTTTTCTTCAGGTTAAGGTTTTACTCCCCGGAGAGCGTCAATTTCAGATAAAATCCATTTCCGCGCGGAGAGCACGCGTGCTCCCCCAACCATCCAAAGAGAGACAGAAAAGCATCCTCCGATATCGTTTGCTCGCGAAAACGTCGCTCGGTGTTCTCTGAATCCTTCGCGAAACCGAAAACTCGATCCGTTTACCAGCCGCCGGGCAAATTTCAAGGCACCCGGAAAAAAAGAAGCAATCCGAAAAAGCTACATTTGCGCGATTGCACGCGCAAAGCGAGACGACGCGAACGTGAACATCACGTTTCGAGACTAGAATTGCGTGAAAAGTGACGTACCGTGCGACTAGTAAACGTAAGCGACTGCATTTTAAACGTTCGTGTGTGTTTTTTGTGTGTGTGACGCTAAATTTTGTGCGGCTTTTGTTGGCTGCGCAGCCTCTCTATTTTTTCTTTTTGTCTTGTTGATGGTCAGAGGACTGACTTTCAGCCCACGTGTCAGAGGGAAGGAACAGGCGCGAAAGAAACGCAAAACCGGCCGAAGCAACAGCCAAATTTTTGCTTCTCTCCCAAAACGCGATTTGACGATGTTTATGTATAAATTAAGGAGGAAAACGTTTTATTATTATCAAAGTGCGCGAAAGCGCGGTGGATGCTATACATCAAATCCGCCAGACGAAGACACCTTCTTGACCGCAACTCACGATTCTCTTGCCGTCGCGACTGAATTTGACTCTGTTGACGCGCGTGGAGTGCGCGCGACCGATAGCGAGAAGCGAGACGGTTTCGTCGGCTTGTTCTTCTTTTTCTTCTTCTTCTTTTTCTTCTTTTCTTTCGTCTCGAAATATTTTTACGACCGGGTCGGCGCTGCCGCCGGAAATGGCTAACAGGAGGGTTTTTGAACCACTGCTCGTTGCATCTGAGGAGTGCAGCGATAACGAAGTCACTTCGCTCGTTTCGTTCGCTTCGACTTCGCGCGTAGGTTCGCCAGTTTGAACGTCCCAAAAAATAATTTTTCTGTCTGAAGACGCGGTGACTAAAATCGAATCGTCGGCTGGATGGAATGAGGCAGACTTGACGAACGCGTTGTTAAAGCATTTCAACATGCGCAAACGGGAGCACTTAGACATGTCCCAAAGTATGCACGCCCCGTCGTCGGATGCGCTCGCAGCAATACTTTCGTCGTTTGAAAAGACGACGCTATTTATTTTTGCGCGGTGTTCTTTCATCGACGCTTTCAGCGCAACGGTGGTGTATCCGCCATCTGGGAGCGTCCACACTCTCACGGCACCATCTGTGCCTCCGGAGATGAGAGTCGAACCATCACTGGAGATTTCTAAGGCGGATACACCTGCAGGATGGCAATCCTCGATGGTGGCAAGTAATGTTCCCGACTTTGGCGAGTAAAATCGAATGTTCCCATCACTCCACGCGGAGATGATGGAGAATCCGTCTGGAGCAAAGACGACGTTCTCGCACGTCGATGAAACTCCAGAGGCGGAAATTCGCGATAACTCCTCGCAGTTTTCCGTTTTCCACAGTCGTATTTCCGTCCCAGCGCAGGTAGCAAAGAGTCCCTCGAAGTTTCGAGGAAACGCGATATCGTTCACCGGAGCGTCGTGGCTGCCGCATATCAAAACTTTTCCATCGTTTGACTCTGTATTAGCAGCAGCAGCTGAAACGATCGATAACGGCTTTTCCGCTTTAGGCACGATTTTTCCCGTTCCATACATAATGTCGTTATCATCTCTGGTTAAATGAAACAACTCGACGTCGCATTTTGACGTTCCTACCAAAACCGTATGCGTTGTTACGATGGCGTCGGCGTTTTCTCTCGCCGCGCGTTGACGTCGTTTGATGGTCGCGTTCGATGGTGGCACTTTTAGAACCGTCGCGGGTACACGACGATGGTACTGTTTATTCACTTCATCAATTGGAACAACAGCGCAACTCTTAACTACTTCGTCGAGAAGCTCTTCCTCTTCCTCTTCCTCTGATACGCGCACGACGATCGAAGTAATCCTTCCATTTGCAAACACCTTCCCGTTCCCTTTGCTCCCTTTCAAATGATGTTCATCCAGCGTCTGCGCGTCCAACACGTTCACGCTTCCATCACCACCGCCTACTAAAAGTAAGGTTCTCCCGGTGCCTTTCACTAGCGCCAAACTCGTCACCCCGCCGCTCACTTTATAGTCGCTCTTCCTCTTAAACAACCGATCCCCTTCTAAGGACACTTTCAACACGTCGCCGGTTTTCGTCCCGAGATAAGCAAAGTCGTCGTTTTCACTCACCACGACCTTCACCACGTCCCTTCTAATCTGCCCTAATCGACACTTCTCGCTCGAAAACGACCTCTTCGCGCTATCAAACTGCCACATTACCACTCCGCTCTCGTCCGCGCCCGCGGTCACGAGACTCGGATTAATACTCGCTCGGTTCACAAACGCCACCGTCGTTGCTCCGAACGTGTTCCGTCCGCACATCGCCTTCCCGTCTGCCAATCGCCACAACACGAGCTGATAGTTATCGCTCGCACCTCCTAGACTCGCGATAAATTTCGAGCACGGCGAAAACGCCAAACTCGTCACCTCTCCTTTATGTAAGCTCAGCTTTAATAAACTCTCGCTTTGCTTCTTAATCCTCCTCCTCCCTTCGACGGCGACTTCCCACACTCGCACAACCGCCACGTTGGTCGCGACGTTCACTCTCGAACCGGCGGCAATAAATTTCCCGCACGGCGACGTCGTCGCGCACGTGACGCGCGTCTGGTCGCGGACGTCGGAATCGTCGCAGAAAAACATCGGGGGAATCGTTTCTTCTTCTTCTTCTCCGTCCCTTTCTTTGCGCGTCGTCGTGTTCGTATTTTTTGCACTTTTTCCTCCACCTTCGAGAAAAAGTTCCCGAACGCACACCGACCCACCCAAAGGATGCACCAGTAAAAGACGCTCACGATCGTTGTCCTCGCGTGGCGGTAGCGACAACACGTTGACGCCGTCGAGGCATTTGCCGTTGAATCCTCGCGCGGTTTCCAGCTTCATCGTATTTTAAAAGTGACGTGAGATATTTTTTGGCGATTCGTGTTCTATTTTTAATTTAAACGAGAGTTGACTTTTTTACTTTTTTGACTGTTGTTTGTTAGTTAAAAAAAAAATGTTGCCGGCCTATTTACATCATCTGTATTTCATTCGCATCGGTATCCATTCGCACGGGCACTCGCTCGTCGTCGTCGTCGTCGTCGTTGCGCTCCTTTTCTTCTCGTTCTTCGTCTTCTTCTTCTCCTTCTTCTTCTTCTTCTTCTTCTTCTTCTTCTCTCGCGCCTTCGACGGCCCGGGCGACAAAGTTCGCGGCGCCGGAGTGATTGATGCACGTGCTTTTGCCTTCCATGGCGGGGAGTTTGCACTGCACGCCGCTCTTGGCGATGGCTGAACAACGCGCTCTTCTGTTCCATCTCAGTTCTGCCCATTTCCGATCTGCGAGCGCGTTTTCCTCATCTTGCGCGGCGCGGAGTTCTAGGCGTTCGTGCATTTCGCCGAGGAAGGTTTGGATGGTATCGTTGAAAACTTTCGCGCAATACGCGAGGACGGCTGGGGTGAGCGGCGTTCCGCTCTCGCCGAGAAGCGTTTTGCGCCAGGCGTCCCGACGTTTGTCATAACCCGGGTGTTTCCAGATGCTCGCATCGTCTACATCTTCTTCTAAACGATCGTTTTCAAAATCCTCGAACATTTTTGCGCGCACGGCATCTTCGTCTTCATTTTCTTCCGCGTTTTCTTTCATGTGTTCTTCAATCATTTCTCGGCGTCGAGCTTCGACGGCTTCGTCCAAGACTTCTTGTGGAAGCATTGCAGCGAGTTTCGAGCGTGCCATTTTCCAGGATCTCATGTCACGGTCGGTATGTTTTAATACTAATTGTTCCAATCTGTGCTTCGTAAGTTCAGGCGGTGCAGGCGAGAGGAGATCGGATTCTTCCTCGGCGAGCGCGAATTGCTCGTTTTGGAATTCGTACAATTTTTGTTCGATATCCAAGAGCTTCTCGGAGAGGTATGATTCGTCCAAGTAGCGCCCCCCGCCACCTACAAGCTCTTTCTGCTTGGATTTTATCGATTCCATGGTTTCGTTGGCGATCGATTCCACTGGAAGTTCCGCAACCTGATCAAAAATTCGTCCGATGACTCGCCTCGCGTGTAGAACGGCGCTGTAATCGTCAAACGCGAGGTACGCGTCCAAAAACTCTTTTTGTGCAGCTACGGCTTTCGCGCTCAGCTTCGCTTTTACTTTGGACGCTTTAACCATGCGCTGTGAGCCAGGCGAGAGAATGAGCTCTTTTGGCGCTTCGTCAACCTCGGAGGGTGCTGCGATTTTTTGACGCATCGGACGCGCGCCCGATTTTTCTCTTTCCTCTTGTTCCAACTGCAAAGCGAGTAATCGATCTTTCTCTTTCTCTTCGTGTAGGCGCACTTTTCGAATTCGTTCGAACGCGTCCTCAATCATATCCGCGCGTTTCGCCAAACTATGTTTCAACGCGGCTTCGCGCTCACCTTTCACGTTTAAGGCTACGTTCAACGCATCGATTTGATCTAGGTTGTCGTATTTGCCCCATTTTCCGTCGAAAGATTGGACGTATACCGCGTCCGTGCGACCGCCAACGCCGAACCAGTACGTGGACATGCTTCGATCTCGGCCGAGCGCCCGGACACGAACGCGAACCATGTCATCTTCCGCTTGGTATCGTTCCAAAGTCGCCTGCCATTTCCGTTCGCGCATGGCGTCGCCGTCCGCGCCTCTCATTAGCTCCGCCTTTTCGATGCGTTTACGTTCGCGTTCTTGTTTCAACTTTTCCGCTTCGTACAGTCTGCGTTGTTTGGCGAGGACGCGCAAAGCTTCTTCGCGATTCTTTTTCCATTTTACAAACGCAGATCGATCCAGCTCGCTGCCTGTGTATTTTTGAAACTCTTCCGGTAAGGCAAATTTGGCATCTAAATCCTCCTCTTCTTCCTCTTCCTCGAGACTCACCGGGATCGGTTCTCCCGCCTCCCGCGCCAACCGTTGCTTCTCGAGTAACTCCTTCTTTGCCATCGCGTCAGCTTCTCGTTTCAATCGTCTTTTCTCTTTCTCTTTCTCTTCTCGAATTTTTTGTTGTTTACTTCGTTTCGCTCTCTCTTCAAAGCGTTCAGCGCGATAAATGTCCGCTTGTTGAACGCGCGCTTCCAACTCTTCATGACATGGTCTGCTATCGAGTGCTAAATCGGCTAATGCTCGCAAGAGCGTCAAGTGTTGTTGAAGCGTGAGATTATCAATGCGTGCACCGTCGTTCGATAAGGATTGGACAATCTCCATCGCGGCTTTCCCGTGCGCACGTTCGCCTTCCAACTGTAAAAGCTTTACAATCACTTGCGCCCAGACGATATTATCGTTGACGGAGCGTAATCGAGTCAACCCTCGTCCAACACCCGTCGCGTCTTCGTGTAACGCGCCCTTTAATAGCGCGCGATAAAGCACATAAAGCTGTTGTTTGTTCTCGTTTTCTAAACACTCGCGAACCATTAGATATGTTCGCAATGGCGGCGCTCTCAACGCTTCGCTAAAAATGGCCAGAAATTCCGCCAACGCGCCTTCGTCGGCTAACACTTGCCCATTCTCCACCGGCACCGGTTTTGGTAACGGCCGCAGCAATGCTGATAACTCGATGCCCTTCTCTTTCGATTCTTCTATTAATTCTTCTCTCAAGTCGTCGTCGTCGATTGGGTACCTTGCTTCGTGAATTCTTTTCCTCTTCTCTTCCTCTTTCGCCGCTTCTCGATCGGCTTTCGCTTTCTCCCTCTCCTGCGCCGACTCTTCCGCTTTTATTTTCTTTATGCGCACTTTTTCCTCGTTCAGGCGAACTCTTTCTTCCTCCGCTTCCGCTCTTGCGAGTAGTCTCATTTTTTCTCGATCCGGAACCGCTTCCAAGCTTTCTGATTTCGTTTTTTCGATGTGTAAAAACAGTCGCTCGAACTCAGCCAGTTTGTTCGTATATTCCCAATCGTCGATATTCGACTCTAAAATAATTTGTTTCCTGACTTGCAACGCTTTGATCACGTCTTCGCACGCTTGAAGGTGCAATTTCGCCCGATCAACTAGTAGCGTCGCGGCGTTAATTTGTGATTTCATCTTTTTCGGATCCACTTTCAAAAGCGCCTGTTGGTCGCGCATCTCTTTCCTCCGTTTCTCCACGTACGCGTCGACGGCACTTTTCATCGCTTCTTCCGCTTTTTCTTTCCCTTTGTTCCATTTCGTTAACGCTTGTCGGTCGTTCTTATTTCCGGTGAATTTTAGAAACTCTTTCGGTAAACTCGGACATTCAGCTTCTTTCTTGAACTGCGCGGGCGTTTTCAATTTTTCAATTTTCGGTCGTTTCGCCGGGTTGTTATAATCCGATTCTTTCTTCTGGACTTGTTTAAGCGTTTGCTGGTACCGCTCCACGCGTTCTTTTGCTTTGCCGACGTCCTTGGTCGCTCGAGAGAGACGCGCGACGTTCGATTTCAAGGCAAGTTTCAAGGAGGATTTTTTTCTATCGTCGTCGTCATCGTTTGGTTCACCCTCTTCTTCTTCTTCTTCTTCTTTTCCTTCTTTTTGCGTCTTCTTCGCGTTCCCGGCTACCAAAACCTGCACTTTACTCAACAACTCGCCGCTCGACGGTCCTTTTAGCGCGATCGATCGGATCGTCCCCGAAGCTTTCGGTTTATCCGAAGAATCATCCGCCTTCTTCTTTTCCGCCGCCGCCGCCGCTTGACCGCTTCCCCCCGAGGCCGCTACCGCCGCCATTTTCTTACTCGACTGTCCGACGAAACATCTCAACGCCCACTTCCCCGTGGCGGTCGAACCGCTCGCTCCTCCTGGCACTCTCACGAACACCGCGTCGTGCGACAAACCAGACGCTAAAACCGCCTTAGACTTCCCGAGACTTCTCTTTTCCCTCAAGCCTTGCTCCCACAACTCGTTCGTATCTTTCATTTCCGGCCAGTGCTTTTCGAGCATCTCGTACGCCTCTCGTTTCAGCGTCCCTTTTTTAAACTTTTCGCGGTCCGCGTCCACGTCGAACATCGACGCCGGTTCCGAATCAGGAGCAGCGTTCTTCCTTTTTTCCTCCGATGATGATGATGATGCTCCTTTTCGCGATGGTGACACGATGTGATTCTCGGCATCATCATCATCATCGTCACCGTCCTCCTTCTTCTCGTTTACGTCGTCCAAAAGCTTTCTTCTCTTGTTGTTGTTGTTGTTCATGCTGTTGTTGTTCGTGTCGTCGTTATTCGACGACGGTGTCTTTTTTGAACGCTTTGGAGGCATCTCTCTCACTCTCTCTCTTTTACTCTCTCTGTTGTTGTTGTTCGCGTGCGCCAACTTTGAAGTTTTTTAAAAAGTGCAGTCGAAAAGAGAGGTGAAAGAGATCTCGCGAAAAAAAGAAGACAGAGAAGCCTCTTCTTTTGTTTGTTTGTTGATACAAATTACATGTCCATTGGAGTTCAAATTGTCTTACTAAAAAAGTTGTCTGGAAGGTGTCTATTACGCCTATATATATATATATATCTTCGAGTTTGTCTTAAAGTTGTCTGGAAGTTGTCTGTGCCGTAATATATTTTGACCTTAAAAAACAAAGGGTACTGCCTTAGTACTGCCTTAGGACGAAGGGGGTACTCTCATACCTTAAACCACGTGAATACCCTAAATAATTTTGTTGAAACATTTTTCTCGCCAGATATTTTTGGTTTGCCGTCCTCCTTCTTTTTGTCGTGTGTCTTTTGGAAACGAATCGAATCTTTTCCAGAATAAATAACCTCACTTTTCAAGCGCGTACGACATCACTTCAAAACAAGTACTCGTACCGAAACGCGGTAAAAAGAAGTATCAACACTTCCTCTACCCCGTTAATCATCTTAATCAACGAAAGTCGCCTTCGGCTCCACTCGTAAGTAAAGAAATAGAAACCGATTTTTTTCGTCGTCGTTTTTCCCGAAGTCGCGAGAAGTTCCCGAAGTTGCGGACCTTAGTATAAG
>Ga0257106_1000029_pt1 | contig 76051 bp, 70 predicted proteins | sample LP_taG_3_FD_190177 | JGI IMG/M metagenome (GOLD analysis project Ga0257106, IMG submission 190177) | Marine microbial communities from Northeast Subartic Pacific Ocean, Canada - LP_J_2011_P26_10m | ecosystem: Environmental > Aquatic > Marine > Oceanic | place: Canada: Northeast Subartic Pacific...
AAGAGAAAAAAAGGGAATAAAAGGAAAATGACTATTGGAAAAGATGAATATAGGATATAGTAATTTAGGTGAGTGGTTTAAAAAAGTTTGTAACGATGAAATAAAATCATCATTGGTTCATTTAGTGGGAGATGTAGGTGTTGGGAAGAAAACATATGTAAGGGATGTAATAGAACGTTATGGCTATAGATGTATTAATATAAATTGTGTATATGACAAAGATCACAGTTGTTTTAAGAAGAAGACATTTGTTAATGAACTATGTCATATAGTTACTAATCGGAATATAGAGTATTTTTTGACTGGTAAGAAAGATGTTGTTATAATCCATAATTTACATGTTATAACCGAAAAGTCATTTTATGATGATATTCTAAAACTAAATGCGACAGTAGATTTTGTAACACCGGTTATATGTATATTGAATAAGAATTATATAAGTGAAAGATTTTTGTCGTATATGACAAAAAATTGTATTGTATTCCGTTATGAAAAGAAAACATCTGAGAATTTAAAAGAAATATTAAAGGATTTATGTAAATCATATGGAATAAATACTGTGCCAAAAATATTAATAGATGAGATAGATGCTTCAAATGGGAATATATATGCTTTAATGAGAAAGTGTCGTGAATACGCATTTACAGGAACATTATCACGAAAAACATTTCATTCGTGTAAGATAGATAAAAATATAGTTACAAAGTGTTTTACAGAGTTATGTAATGAAAATGAGTCTTGGAGTCGTAAGCAAGATATTATAAAGTCACAAGGTTCTTTAATAAGATTACTAATGCCAAGTCATGTATTTGCGGGGTTAGATAATGATGAAAGTAGTACATTTAAAGAAAAGCACACTATATCCACTCTTTGTATGAAGAATATGTCGATTGGAGAATCACTGAGTGGAACAAATAACCATGTATATGCCTCTTTATTACAGTGTATATTTCCTACAAACAAAGTACAGAATACTACAATTAAAAGCATGGTATTATCCAATTGTCAGTCTACATCAAATATGTGTACTCTACCTCGATTACTATATCCACATCCAGATGAGCAATATTTGTATATACTATACTATATCATAGAGTCGATCGAACTAGAACAAGCACGTAAGAAGATAAAGGATGAAACTTGTTGGGATCAATGGTTACCAGGCTTGTCTAAATTAGGACTAAATGAACTTCAGCAAAAATATCTAAAAATATTTTCAAATTACAATATTTCAAAAAAGAAGGTGAATCGTTTTTTAATAAGGCTGCATGGGGCTATACCTGATAGTGTTGCTATTTATTAATAATGTAGATCGAATTTTGATAGGGAAAACGTCATGTTTTTTTTGTCTAAGTAAAAACGTGACAAAATCTCCAGATCTTAGACAACTATGTCTTGTGAAAATACGATGTCTTTGTCCCCTAAATATAAAACGGATATGCGAACGGTCCGGATCTACAACACCATTAATACGCAGATTGGAATAAGTTGAGAGTGTATCATTAAAGATAGAGTATACACCATATGCCCTGAAATTTTTCTCAAGAAAGATCACATAATCGTTTTTTTTGGCAAAATATTTAAGGAATGTACTATAGAAATCTTCAGAAAAGCAGATATATGAAGTTTGGTTTGATATAATTGACCCCATACAAGGGGAATTATATCCAGATGAATATGATTCAATTTTCCCAATTTTTACCATCATAAAGTTACCGTTCCTATTTGACCATTTGTTAAAGTATTTTTGTAACAAATTATTTCTAATTTGATACATTTTATAAACCATAAGAAGTTTTCTGGTTCTATTAAACTGATATGTATTTGGCTCACGATAAAAACAGTTTCTTATTGATAAAAGGTTATCTTCATTATTATGGGTGAACATATCCAAATTTACTTTTAATAGTCATTTATTCCTTAAATATCTTATAATACTCATACCTGTAATAATAGTAAAAAGGCGTTACATTTTTTATAATTCTTATTATAATGGACTGCTATCGTAATCCAAATTATCGCAAATGTCCTGACAGAATGTCAGATGGAAGACACTTTACAAGTTACGAGCCAAATAACTCTTTAAATTCAAAGGTACGTTACGAGATGGGTCTAGCAACCGGTTCTGAATATAGAAAATATTTAACAAAGAATGCGATCACATTAATGAATGACAATTCGAAAGTAGCTTGGAAGGATAATGGTTGCGGACCTTGTAAAAATCTATGTCTTGGTATTGATGAAACGAATCGTCCGGGTAATTCGACCGAATTTGACCCGAAATCATGTATACCGTCCGACAATTTTTTACAATACACCGGAGAAGATGGTGGTGTATACCCGATGTATCAACCGGAATTTACACGTCCAGCAATCCCATCTGGAGCTATATTAACAAAAGATAAAAAAACAACATTTTATGATTCTTAATAATCATTCTTAAGATTGAAAAATTTCAAAAATTCATTTTTTTGCTTTTTTAAGTTTTTTAAGTTTTTTAGAGGTTTTGTTATTCTTAAGTGTAGATTTTTTATTTTTACGTTTAAGTGTCTTCTTATTTTTTCTTTTACCACCAACCATTGGTTTAACCTGAATAGCATCTGCACCCTCTCCGTAATAAGCACCAGAAATAGTTTCTTGTGTATTAGGTTCTAACATACCATCGGGTAATTCATCTAATAATGGATACGGAGGTGAGTTACCCGGGTTTGATCCAGAAGATTGAATTGAATTATCACTTGAGTTTACAATATCTGTATTTGAGGGAGTAAATATATTGAAACTTCCGCGAATCCATTGCGTAAGTGCATTCCATGAGAATGAGGAACGTCCCATCGCATTAGCTGCGTTGGGAGCAGTTCCACCGTTTTGTTTTGAACCAGCCATACTATTTCAAGGAAAAAAATATTGAAATACAATTTCAAGGAAAAAAATATTGAAATACAATTTCAATAAAGAAACACACACGATGATTCTTATTTTCTTCAAGAAAAAATTCACACACCTCTTTTGGAGTTGTTTTATTGAATTCAATAGATATATCCCCCAAGGATTCAGCAACTTTCTTCCAACTTAGACAAATATATCGAAATAAGTTATAAATCCCCAATTCTTCAAGACCGTTAAATAGTAACAGGTACGGTGTAGGAGTAATATTATATTTTGATAGATTGTTCAATATATCAAAATTGTTTGCTCGAGATTGAAAATTATGTGTTATATATCCACGGGTTTTAAGAGATTCAATATTGACATCTGTTAAAATTCTCATATTGATAATGAAAAATGTTTTATGTGATAATTCTATTACGCAATATCAATATATGTAAGACTTTTTAAGATGTCAATATCTGTGTTTTTTTGAAATATAGATCGGTTATTAATAACAAAACCCCCATCATTTAGCTCTTTTTTGTTTATATAGTGTTTTCGTGGTAGACCTGGTACACCATAACTAATTACATCTGGTATATAAGAGTCGTCGGTTAATGTACATATATCACTACTTATTCTTGCAATTGTACTTAAAAAAAATGATTTATCTCTTTCTTCACGAAATTCATTACATCCTTTTTGACATGATTGTGTAATACCCATGAACTATAATATCGGGATGAGTTAATTAACAACACCCATTTGACGTAATATGTGGGATGTATCTTGGTCCATCCAAATTATAAAGGGTCACTGTAAATGAATCATTACATTGTGGTACGGTTACCATATCTTTATCAGATAGTTCATCACATCCATATTCTGCACTACAATCTCTCTTATTACTAAATACAGGTAAATGAACACTAACGAATTTGTTAGTTTGTGTATAATACATCCATTTTGTAGCCCCACACCATAATCTTTTCCCATAAAGTGGAAGAATTTCAGAATTATCCGAGTTGGTTAATACACCGATTTGTCTATAATTTTCAGAAGGACCGCGAGTAGGTATATTTATTGGTACAAAATCAGGAGGATTTGAATTCATAGAATAATGACACTGTGGGTGATTCACTGTGATATTAGATGTCCTTTCAATAACCTGTTGTTGTTTTGGTGCTTCTTGTATTACTTCTAACTCTTTGTTCTGATTAACAACGGGTGTAATATATTTTGATACCTTCTTTTTTACAGGAACTGTTACAGGTTGTTTTTGTTGAGTTGTTAATTGAATAGAAATATACATGAGAAGTACAATTATGATTGCCAATAGTTCTTTCATTAAAAAAATGTGAGATATTTTACAAAGACTATTATAATGATTTACAGGGGTTCATTTAGAATGAATAGTTTCGAAAATACACATAAGTATTTATGGCAATACAACCAACAAACGGATGAGTCGGGAACATATCTGTACCATGTAATAAGACCACTCTTTAAAACTAATTGCGGAACACGATATTGGGAATGTTCAACAAGAAGTAAAAAGCCAAATACACATCTAATTCTTGCAAATGGTGATTCAATTACAATAGATTCTATTTCACGAAAAAACGATAGTCTCCATATTACAATAACTTGGACTCAAACTACAAGTGGAATATGGAATTCTATAAAAAATACACCTTTGGGTAAGATTATATCTGGATTAGAGAATTCAAATATAAAAACAGAAGTACTTCAAAATATGGGAGAAAATATAGATGAAGAACTGGATAATGCCGTAATATTCTGTCAAAATCTTGCAAATGGAATACAGATATTACAAGATAAGCTTGGGGACGGCAAGCCCGAGCTAGAAAATATTTTTCCAAAAGGTGAATCTATAAAAAAAACAATCACATATATTGGTATCGCGGATTAAGCTTCATCATTTTCAAATTCGGATTGTTATATTTGGTTCTCTTCTGATTCAGACTCGTACCGGCCCTCCATGCGCGCCATGTCTTCGAAGCCTAATAACAATATGGCTCTTAGACCAAATCTTTCAATTATTTCTCTACGTAAATATTCTGTAGAATTTCGCTCTGATTCATTATTGGATATTGTAACCGAGTCAAGTAAAGCCACTGCTTCCATTAAGTTTATATCATCTGGTAGTAAATTTTCAATATCATCTGGTAGCAAATTTTCACGATGACTTTCAACCGCAACAGTTATAGCAGAGTTTTCAGACTCTGAATCTGAATCGGAATCGGAAGGGGTACTATTTATATTGGGGTTGTTCATACCCCCTATATATTTTAATAGTGGTCGTTTTCTCCCTCCAAAATGACCCTTTATTTCATTATAGATATCAGCCGGATAATCTATACCATTGGGACTTCTGGACATTTGATCTACTAATGATGTTTCCATATCCCTTCGTGCAAGATGTGACGATACAATTTGTTCAGTGCCAAAATAAGGATGTGCATTAGTAACCATATTATTTGCTATGACTTCATTCACACGGTCTCTTGCAAGACCCATCGCATCATGGTTTCCTCCTAATCCAAGTTTTAAGTCTGGATTTGCTCCATTTTCTAATAAAATTCTAACTATTTCGGGATATCCATTATTAATTGCGACTAGTAATGGACTATTAATAGCAATTTCCGGAATTTGTATATTCACCTTTGCCCCATGTAATATTAAAAGCCTCGCAGCATCAGCATTACCGTAGCCACAAGCTAGATATAGGGGAACATGAATGTGTCCCATAACATTAACTTCCAAGTTGGGATCTGCAGAATTTCCTTCTTCATCGCCCAATAAATTTGCAATAACTCGATTATAATACTCTGGATTTGGGTCAGCTAACCAATTTTCTAATGCGACAAGTAATGGAGTTCTACCGGTATGATCTTGTGTATCTGGAACCGCTTTATATTCCAATAATTTTTTTACTCCTTCACTAAATCCATGCTTTGCAGCTACATATAGTGGCGTTTGTTGACTATTATTTCGTTGATTTATATTCGCGCTTATTACATTCTTCGCTGTATCTGGTTCAAGCGACGACATGTCAGATTCGTTCAAGTTCGTCCCATAGGACGTGCCTAATATTACTAATGAAGAAATAATGTTAAGACTACTTTCATTGATTGAAGACCACTCATTTACACATAAATGTAATGGAGTATCACCATCAATATCTATAACATTTGGATTTGCACCCTTTTCTAATAACAAATCAACCAGAGTCTCCAGATTATAATAGCATGCCTGATGAAGTGGAGATAAAGTATATATATCACCTACATCATTCCCCCAGCCATTATGAGGTGCCAGATTCGGGTTTACATCATATCCCAATATTACATTTATAATATTGTGGATTAAAAGGTATGAATATGGTACGAACCGTTTCTCGATAAAACTACTATGTAACGCATTACCTTGATTTTCAAATTCTTTAAATGCAAAGACAAGTGGGGTTAAACCATCACTATTTTGATAATTAACAAGCTGATTACTATTGGATGATTCCTGTAATATCTTTTTAACCTCTTCTAAATCACGGTTTATAATTTCAACTATAAGTCTTTCTCCTTCATTATTTCCTCCCAGTTGTTTATAGTTATATTTCAATGTACGCTTGTTACCACCATAATACAATTTAATATTATCTGTCATATCATTCATTAAATATAAAAACATATTTATAATAACTAATTAAGATCGCTATGGAAGAGGTTAGACTTGAGATAGGTACAGACGATACTAAGTATTTTTACCGTAGGTTGGAACACTTTACCATACGTATTCCTATAAGTCCGTCTAATAGGACACTTTTTACAAAACTGGAAGAGATCAGTATACAATACAAATTAACACAAGAAAGTAATTATACTATTAAAGAAATTAACAAAACATTTACATTGATAAGGAAATTATCAAGTCAAACACATTATTTTTGGGATATTGAGTCATATTATGGATATGATCACATCAAACGTTTTTTAAAGTCCGTTGAATATAGACTAAATTGGATAATAAAGGGGCTTTTATTAGAAAGAAGACCAATTAAAACCCTTTTGGGGAATTTTGAAGAATCAGTATCGCCAAATATGATACAAAAGATACTGACATGGCTTAAGAAAAAGAACAAGCATAGATATGGCGAAATAAAAAGAGGAATGAAAGAAGACATTATAATTGATCTGCGTACATACGGAATAATAATTAATCCAGAATTTCTGTGTGAGTTTATTAACGATAATAATCCGATGTGTTTTGTCAAAGAATGGAAAGTCAAAACACATCTAAATGGTAAAAGAATGAAAAATACTGAGATTCGTGAATTGTTCAAAGAGGCATTTTACAAAAGAGAAAGAGATTGTGTTCGTTTTAAAATGATATGTCCATCTTTGAATTGTTTGCCAAAAAATATAGAGGACTTGATTGTTAGCTATTTATGATAAATATAGAATAAGTTATGTAATAATCTTTCTTCTATTATGTAATGGGTATATTCTTTGTATTCTTTGTATTAATTGCGATTACAATATCGTATTTCACATATACATCAATATATAAATCCAAAAAAGCTAGGATTAGTATAAATAGAAGAGAAGATATACCAAATAATGTATGGTTATATTGGGAGAATAAGCCTAATAATGTGAAACCAACCTATATTGAAATGTGCCATGAGTCAGTAATTAAGAATAGAGGTAAAGGTCTAAATGTAACGATTTTAAATGAGAAGAATATAAAGAAATATTTACCTCATTTGAGAGAAGATATAAATAATTTAAGTATACCTCAAAAAGCAGATTATATTCGTTTGGCAATTTTGAATAGTTATGGTGGAATATGGTTAGATTCAGATATAATTGTATTGAAACCATTAACTCCATATTTAGAGAAATTAAGAGAAAATGACTATGTTGGATTTGGTTGTCACGGTTTAAATTGTAAATTAACTAATAATGGCTATGGTAATCCAGCAAATTGGGCAATGATATCAAGAAAGGGTGGGATACTTGTACAATCCTGTTTAGAAAGTGCTGATAATTTGCTAAATGGGAATGTCAATTTGAGTTATCGTAGAAATTATCACAAACTTGGTAGAGAATTGATATGGGGTGAGATATCAAAGTTAAAATCAAAAACAAATTGGGACTATTTTCATAATACATCAGAAGGAATAGAACGTGATAATTATGGCAATAAGATAACAAATCCGAGATTAATGTCAAATGAGTTACTAAGTAATTCATATGATTCTATTTTTGTACCATTATATAATACCGCACCAGGCTTTCCGGATTTTTTTTTAAAAATGAAAAGAGGAGAGATTTTAAACAGTCCAATGCTTATTTCACAATTATTTAGGAAAGCTTTATAAAGTTTCATCAAAATCTAAAAGATGAAGTTGTGGCGCAGATGCGGAGGGTTTTATGGATGTATATACCTCATTTTTAAGATAGTTTGTAATATCTTTTATAAATGAGGTTCTTAAGAAATTAATATCAAGTATTGTTCTAATAAATTGAATATCAAGTATTTCAATCCAAGTGTCGCCTTCTTTATTAATTTGTTCAACATCATATTTATTGTCGATTGGGCAAAACACTTTCGTTATACCTGCCACAAATGCCCCTCTCATTTTTTCTTTAATTCCACCAACTGGATGAACATTACCATTGAGGTCAATTTCTCCAGTAAATGCAATGTTATTTTTTACAGGGATTTTGAGTATACATGACAGCATTGCAACTGAAATAGCCACTCCAGCACTTGGTCCATCTTTTGGTGTTGCTGTTTCAGCACAATGTAAGTGTAAATTAGAATTAGGATTAATATCAATTTTAAGTAATTTAAGTTTATCTTCTGATAAAATATTCCATATCGCAGTGTGAACGACACTAATACTTTCCTGCATAATCTTACCGAGATTACCGGTTAATTCTAATTTTCCATTATCTTTATTATTGTGGCAATGTTTGATTTCTATATGTAAAATACCTCCACCACCGCTTGTGATTGCGAACAATCCCGTAGCAGTACCTTCTGTTATAACAGACATGATTTTTTTGGGTTTTAAAGGTCTATACTCATTAAGAAGGTCTGATGTGAGAAGATCGATGCTTATAACAATTGGTGTATCAATTTCTCTTCTTAGAACACGAATATTTAATTCTCTAAGTATTGTTGAAAGGATTTGTTTAAGTCTTCTAACACCAGCTTCGCTTGTATACGTTTCTATAATAGTTTCAAGTATTTGATCCGTAATAACAATTGTACTTTCAAGTAGACCAATTTTACTATATAGTTCAGGCAATATATAGTTTCTACAAATTTTGATTTTATCATTAGTTCCGAATGATTCAAAAGGTATTGTATGTATCCTATCTAATAAAATAGGATCAACTTTAGAGGCGTCATTGTATGAAAATACAAAGAGAACATGTGATAAATCAATTGGAACTCCATCAAAATATTTGTCAATGAATTCGGAATTTTGTGTTGGGTCGGTTAAATGTACAAGAATACCTGTAATCTCTTGTCCTTGCGGTGTATTACTAATTTTGTCTAATTCATCAAAGAATATTATAGGATTCATACATTTGGCTTGAATGAGAGTATTAACAATTTTTCCACATGTTGAGGATGCATAAGTGTATCCATATCCTTCTAAACTAGAACCATGTGTGGAGCCACCAAGTGCAATAAGAAAGAATGGTCTTGGAACTAGTTCACCATCAATTAAACATTTACTTAATCCTTCTTTTGCTAAAGATGTTTTACCAACACCCGGTGGACCATCAAATCCAAAACAATATCCTCGTTTAGAATTTCCGGTTATCCACTCGCATATAATTTGTTCTATACCTCTTTTAGCAGAATTTTGACCATATATGGCTTTGTTAAGAGTTGAATTAACATGTTTTTGAGTATCCGAAATTATTAATTGTACATTTTTCCATTTAGTAATATAGTCTTTATATTTTGTATTTTTGAATATGATTTCAACTATTTCTGAAATAGAATGAATTATTTCGGGAGAAGATTGTTCTATGAATAATTGAAAATCAATAATCGTTTCTTGTATAGTCTTATTTGTATAGGAAACAATTTGTTTCTTATCTGATTCAGATTTGAATTTCAAAGTTTTGAGTTTTAGTTTTTTTTTAGATAATTTAATGATTTGAATGATATTATTACGGGATAGTGAGTTAAGGATAGACAGTTTGTTACTAATATTAAAGAATTTGTCTAAATCAATCCACGTATTGGGATATAAGATAGGAGGATTGGTTTTAAGCGTTCGTGTAAAGAATTGTATTTGCTTAAGAAATATTTTTAGAACTTTGAACTGAGACTCTATTCTATATATTCCGAATGGAATATCTAATAATTTATCTAAAAATATTTGTGGTTTACTAATATCCGCTGGTTTAGATTGTATTTCTCTAAGTTTTTCTATTGCGATTTTCTTAATTGATTCCGATGTATCAAGTGCACAAATTCTAATTTCGTAAGACTTATCGTCCAATTCCTCGTGGATATTATTTAATTTATCTTCAGCAATATTCAAGCGTTCATTCAATATTTCAATTGTATTAATAGGAAGTTTTTGAAGAAGAGTATTCGCTTCTTTTTGAGATTCTTTAAATATGATAGTATACAATAACATTGATATGAAAATTTGTTTTTCATCACCGATTGAAAATAAATAGATAAGATGATATTTCTGATATAGAGAACATTTGATAAAATCCGGTGCAATAGCTGAAACTGGTTTACTTAGAATATTTTCATATAATTCATATAATTTATCAAAGTCATTCCTCATATTTTGAATAATAGTGGTATCTGAACACAAATAGTACGGATAAAGGGATATTCTATATAATTTTGAGTCTTTTGTACATAGAGAAGGAAGAATTGTCTTTCGATTTTTGTTAAAGAGTGGTGAAAAGCAAAATATGTGTAAAGAGTCTTCAATGAAAATACCAGATAATTCATGAGCTTTCCACTTAAGTTTAATATCTGGGATAAATAAATCATTCAATTTTATATTTGAAAGATTAAACACAGGTTTAAGATATATACCTTTACATGGATCGTATTTTTTAACGACGAAACATGTATGCATAAATTGTTCCCACATTGTGTTGATATCAAAAAGTCCTATAGTTTCATATGACTGGAAGATAATAGAATGATAACCTCCATAAGTTTTTCTTAATGCCTCTAAATTTAACCAGATTATACGATACTTATCCTTCGTCATATAATTATCAATTTCTTTGATGTAATCATCCACAATATCAAGCAATAATTTTAGAGATTCTCCAATATATTTCAAATGATTAGACAAATTTACAATAGTTATGAAAAGACTATGTTTATATCTTAGATCGAGAGAGTAACGAATATATCTTTGAATAGGGATGAATCTATTGCTCATAATCAAATACAATAAATTAACTTCAACTTCAACTTCAATTTATATTGAATATATACCTTTTAGTGTATAAACGATTGGTAGATTGATATAAGAAAATGGATCTGGATGATGAAAATATATTCAAAAGAGTTCCTGATATTTGTGAGATAAACAAGATTATATTAAATTTAATATCCAATTGGGAATCAAAACTGAATATGAATTATATTGATACAAAACTCTCAAAAAAAGAAAAAGATATGGATGATATTTCCTATTTAAATACAGTTATTAGTGAAATATTAGGAGAGCTTTCTGCAAGTACAACATCTCAATTGCTATGCGGAGTTAACAAATATATAAAGCGGTCTTATTGGAAGGATGTTTCAGATAATATTATGTCATTACATCTACTATTTGATGAAATACATTCAAAATGTTTTAAAGATAATGGAAAAGCCCCTTTAAGAATCTTGCTAATTGGTATATTTCTTTCAAAATGTATTCAGTATAAGAAAGATAATCTGAGAAATCCAAAAGAAAAAAAACAGAATTTAGAATATATAAGTTGGTATTATGGCGATTATAACACTATAATTGACGAGATAACCTCTTTAAAAGATATATCAATTTTTTGGATGGATGACAGAATAAGTTGGGGTGGTTATAACAAAGAAGAATTGGTCGCAATACCGATACAAGATAAGTCAGAAGATCCTTCAAAACAGTCAATTTTATTAAGATGTTATATAAAGTCTATCAGTTCTTTTGTTCGAGCGAAGGATGTATGTGGTTATATAATCATATCTACAGATAAGCCTCCAGATTTCTATATAAAAAACAAATTGATTCATCCTAAGAATATTCGTTTATTTGTAAAGAAAGAAACAATGATAAATAATGAGTAGGATAATACTTTCAATTGAAATAGCGCATTATTTATCACAAGACGACCTAATATCAATTGCAAGAACAACAAATACACCTAATTTTGATGATTTTAAGACATTATGTCGCGTATCAAATGGGGATTTGTTTAAATTTTTTCCTTACAAAGTTCGAACAAAAAAGACATATGTATCATATGCTATAAATGAAAGCATGCAAGGAAAAACTCTGTTTCGCTATGTACCAATACCCTATAAATACAAATTATGGGATGAAATAATAAGTAATGGAGATTTATCTGAATATGAAAATGGATTAGATGCAGTTCTAAAAACTAAAGGAAATGTACCAAGTCAATTTGAACACTTAATGAATTCAGACGATTTTGCATATGTGGCACTAAGAGTAAATGGTTGTAGATTAAAACAGTTAAATGATAATAAATTTAAACGTATTTTAGTAGAAACGGCAATTTTAGAAAATGGAAATGCACTAATGTATGCTCCAGAAGAACTAAAAGATGATAAAAGTCTTGTATCTTTATGCGTATATAAGTTTCCATACGCCCTGGAATATGCTGGTGCTTTTTGTAGATCTTGTAAAAACATCATAAATATTGCGACTTCAAATGTTAAATGGGTGCGTAGATATTCTCTAGGTTGAAAATAAAAAATGATTTATGTTTAATCGTTCATATTAGAATAGATAAAGATACAATTCTCCCTATGGATCCTATTACACCAGTTAATCGTAAAATGATGGATTATCTATTTGAAAATAAAGAAGTTGTTCCAGAACAGATATATAAAACAATGACTAATATGCTCATGACTAAAGAGGATGAAGACCAAAAGACTACAAATAAATACTTTAAAATCAAGTATAACTTGGTAACTATGTTTAATTCAGTAATATCTGTTTCAGATGAGAATGGTAATATTGTTGGTCCTTGTTTAAATCAGAATCGCACAACTTGCAATAAAGAGCATATTCTCAAAGGTATATTGTTCGAAGATATCCCCGACTATTATTCACAATTGGATAATATTAATAGTGGATTTATAGAAATTAATAATGAAGGAACGCTTGTGTTTCCATATATGTCAAAACCCGGTTCTCAGTTGTGGGGGGATAATTGGAAAACAGATGTGGAAGTTTGTAATGTTCTTCTAACCGTAATATCATTGGAAGAAGTTACTCTATAAATGCGGTTCAGTTTCTAATATAATACAGATATGTCGAATATAATGGAGATTGAATACACCAATGAACGTTTCCCATTCATAGAACAGTTTTTAACCAGACATGAATTGGAAGTAGATCATCTCCAATCGTTCATTCCCTGTATTGATCAGAAGATTAATTCACGAATTACGAAATGGACTTCAATAAAACTAGAAAATCGTATAGTAAAAATAACTTCACGTAACAATTACAAAGGTATTATAAGAAACTCTACTGACAAAGAATCCGAAAAAGAATTTCACATTAAATGTACACCTATATTGGAACCAGCAAGAGTATGTAGGCAAGAATTTACACAATATAATTCTCATCATTGGCTGCCAAATGTAGAAATTAATAAATACGCTCATTTATGTCATAAAGTAAACGATATACGTAATTCTGCCTATACAGATACATTATGTAGTATAATTCTGAATAAATTGATTAGTCAGAATTATACTCCTCATTTTGGAACAATTTATGGAGTATATAGTGGAATATTAAGTGATTATGAAGAGGATATAACCGAAGAATATTTGTCACTGAAAACAGAAAGATGGTTTAATAGGATAACAAATTCTGGAAAATATAAACTAAAGACATTATCTGAAAAGAAGTTGAAAAGTTTAAAAAAAGATATATCAGATATAGAAATATGTGATATGGATTCGTTCGCAACAGAAATACCATATTCTTCAGTACCTATGAAAACAGATATTGATGAAGATGCAAAACATTATCTTATTCATCCAAAAATTCCCGTACAAATTGTTTTTATGGAAAAATTTGATAATACATTTGATAACTATGTGAAGAAACATATAGACGTAATAAGAGAAACAAAGAATTTGTTAATACGTAATATTAGAAAGAATAATCTAATGAATCGAATCCGTGCATGGATTTTTCAGATTTGCGCAGGGTTATCTTGTGCAAATAAGAATTTAGATTTTGTTCATAATGATCTTCACGTTCAAAATGTAATGGGATTTCCTACAAATAACGAATACATATATTATAATCAAGGTGGTATAAATTATAAAGTCCCAACATACGGGTATATTATGAAAATCATTGATTTCGGTCGAAGCACATATATATTGAATAGCCAGCATTATATCGGAGATGTATTTAATAGAGATGGTGATGCCGGAGGACAATATACACTACCTTCCAGTAAATCTTACAGAAAAAATGGAGTTATTCCAAATCCATCATTCGATTTAGCGAGATTTGCATGTTCCTTTGTTGAAGATTTAGATGATGATTTCTGGCCAACTCAAGAAGATTTAGAAGATTACGGCATTGGAAGTTTGATTAATAGTTGGACTATTAATGATAATGGGGAAGATCTAATGAATATTGAAGGGTTTGAGTTATATATAAATATTTCACGATTTTTTAGAAAAAAAACACCACAATCACAAATACAAGAGGAGGTTTTTCTAAAATACAGAACACAAGAATCCTTTGAAAATAACATCGTATATCAGATATAAATTCACAAAAATATACATAGTGTATTTTTATAAAAACTCTCTAAAAATTACATTTTCGGGGACCTTACATTTCCTTAGTGAATAAAATTATATAGCCAATTTATGCTCTAAAAAAAGTATACTCCCTCTAAGAATATAAGTTTAAATAATAGAATATAATATCATCTTCATAATATTCATGATGGGATTCAAATCTTGGTTGCATCAATTTCGCGTTTCAAAAGGCGAACGCTATTCTCATCTTGGTATGCAATTGTTTACTGGTAGCTATTATATTCCGGAGGAAAGTATATCTACATTTCATAAGAAATATTATGAACATGTATTTACTCAATCAGGCAAGTGTGATTTAATTGAGAGCCATAAGGAACTATGCTGTCTTATATATGATATAGATCTTACGATTCCTAAAGAAAATTATAATAACCGAGGGAAAAAACAACGCGGTTATACTCAGGAATCAATCATGAATTTTATTCAAGCCGCAACCAAGATCGCCTCAAAATATGTTGGAGCACCATGTTCTTCATTTGATGCTTTTGTCTTAGAAAAAGATAAACCAACAGTTAGAAAAGATAAGGTAAAGGATGGTGTTCATATCGTATTCCCCTATATCGTAACTGTTCCGGCTATACAACATTTATTCCGAGAAGAACTTCTAGTACTCGCAAAACATATGTTTGAAAATGCCACAAATGATATAGAAGATATTATAGATGCGGCTATTATCGAAAGAAATGGTTGGATGATGATGGGGAGCGCAAAGAAAGATGGAGACCCTTATAAATTAACAGGAATCTATCAATATCATTCCGATGATGATATCGGAGAAATACATCCAAGTAGATTAGAAGAATCGGAATATTACATAACTTCATTAAACCTTGTTGAATTCTTATCAATTCGACGGTTCACAATGGCGGATTTAGCAGTATTTAAAGAGGGAAAAAAAACGGTTGTAGAATCTTATACTCAAAATTATGAGCTAGAAAAAACCCAATCCGAAAATATTCATAATCGCCAATTACATGGTGAGAATCCAAACGTAGGATTAGGTCTAAATTTAAACACTATAAAATCACTTGTATCTATACTCAGCTCAGAAAGAGCAGATTGTTATAACGCATGGATTGAACTAGGATGGTGTCTTCACAATATTAGTAGTAATCTATTTGAAACATGGGTAAATTTTAGTAAAAGATCTACAAGATATGAATCCACTGCTCATGAAAATTGTGATAAATATTGGGATAAGATGCGGCATTCCGGACTCGGAATAGGTACCCTTCATATGTGGGCTAAAAAAGATAATCTAATGGGTTATGTTGAAATTGTTCAAAGTGATTTAGAGCATTTCATTTGTAAAATGGTGAGTAGTCCGTCACATGAAAGAGATGGAAAAGGTAATAAAAAAGGACTCTCTAACGACGATATAATAGGTCATGTTGTTAGTGCTTTGAAACAAAAAGTAGGACCATTCTTTATATGTTCTAACTATGACCGAAGAGAATGGTGGGAATTCAACGGTAATTTATGGAATCCAGGAGATGGAGATATCGGTTTAAAGCTTGAACTATCTGAGAATTTATACCAAGATTTTATGAATGTAAGTACTAAATTTAAAAGACTAGCTGAGCTAAAAAAAGGGCAACCAAATTATGACAGATACGATGCCGTTGCTAATGACACCTTTGCTGTTGCCCATAAATTAAAAACGGCTAGATTTAGAAAACAAGTACTTGAAGAAGCAGCTGAACAATTTTATTGGAGCGACGAAAGATCTGGACCATTTGAATCTAGAAAATTTGAAGAAATCTTAAATACAGATAAAACTCTAGTTGCTCTCAAAAATGGTGTATTTGATCTTGAAAAAGGTATATTTAGGGAAAGCAGATGCGAAGATTATATAAGCATATGTACAGGAACTAATTGGAAAGAGTATCATTGGAATGATCCAATTATAGACGAGCTTCAGGATTTTCTAAAACAAATATTACCAGATAAAGAGGTTAGAGATTATGTATTACAAGTATTAGCAACCAGTTTAGACGGTAGGTTAATCGCGGGAGAACATGTTCATATCTGGGTCGGCTCAGGAGGAAATGGAAAAAGTAAGTTAATCGAATTATATGAATATGCTTTCGGAAGATATTGCGCTAAATTACCAATTGCTGCACTAACTGGTAAGAGAGCTTCCGCATCGGCGCCTCAGCCTGAAATTGCAAGACTTGTCGGTAAGAGATTCGTTGTTCTTCAGGAGCCTAATGAGCGTGAACAGATTCAGGTGGGAGTTATGAAGGAATATAGTGGAGGGGACAAGATAACAGTTAGAACTCTCCATAAAGAGCCCTTTGATTTCTTCCCACAATTTACTATGTTTCTAACTTGTAATCAGTTACCAAAAGTTCCAGCAGACGATGGGGGAACTTGGAGGAGAATTCGTGTAGTTAAATTCACTTCGAAATTCGTAGATAATCCAGATCCAGAATGCGAAGATGAATTTCCTGTTGACTATGATCTTGCAAAAAAATTGAAGAGCTGGTCGCAGCCCTTTTTCTGGCTTTTAACAGAACATTATAAAATTTTTAAGGAAAAAGGAATGAAGGAACCAGCTGCTGTTTTGTCTGCAACAAATGAATACAAAGAGATGAATGATAACTTTAGTGATTTTATCACTGAACATATTGAAAGAGATGTCAGATATTCACTCGAATTAGGCGAGCTATACTCCGTATTCCAACTATGGTTTAAAAAGACGATCAGTGATAAACCTCCATCCAGGAAGGAGCTCCAACAATATCTTGAGAAGAAATGGGGACCCGCTTCCCTGAGTACAAGATCCGGCAAAAAAGGGTGGAAAGGAATGAAACTTCGGGAAGATAAAGACGAACAGACCCATCTGATTTTTGATGATGAAAATACAACCGAGGGTGTTTTATGTTAAATTTCATCATAGAATATAAAACAGCGTTTAATTTAACAAATTTATTAGATATTTGTTCAATATGAATCGTCTATTTAAAGTTGTAAAGGGGATAATTCCGAAGATTTCTGATACTGAACTAATCGCTTTGAGATCTGGAACTACTTCTATTGATAGAGATATATTTAGAGGACATGTCCCTATTGCCAAAGGGAAGAATTCATTCACTGCGAATGAAGACAAGCTATACAACAAGTTAGATAATTTTTTAGAAAAATACGGTAACCAAGAAGTTGCATACCCGAAGTTACCAGACGGTTTACTTGAATCTATTGGAGAAAATGGATTCTTTGGAATGATTATTGATAAGAAATACGGTGGGAACTTAACTAGTACGACTAACATAAGTAGAATATTAACAAGAATTGTAACAGCGAACCCTGCCCTAGGTGTGATGATTATGGTACCATCAAGTTTAGGTCCAGGGGAATTATTACAGCATTATGGGACAAATGACCAAAAGGAAAAATATTTACCAAGATTAGCGACTGGTGAGTTAATTCCTTGCTTCGGATTAACGGGTCCGACCAATGGTTCTGATGCGACTGGAACAATTGATAAAGGAAAGGTTGTTAAGATTAACGATAAAATCTGTATAGATTTAGAAATAAACAAAAGGTATATCACATTGGCTCCTATATCGAATTTGATTGGAGTAGCTTTTGAGTTAGAAGATCCTGATAATTTGTTACCAAGTGGTAAAGCAGGTATAACTCTTGCTTTAGTTGAAAGAGGACATAAGGGATTGATTCAAAACACATATCACAACCCTTCTAATAATGGATTCCCAAACGGCACATTGAAAGGTAGATTATATGTGGAACTGGAGCAGGTTATTGGAGGAGAAAATATGATTGGTGAAGGTTGGAAAATGCTAATGGAATGCCTTGCAGTCGGTCGCGCCGTATCGCTACCAGCAACAGCTTTGGGGAGTTCTAAAGTTTCTTTATATGGTAATTTACTATATTCTAAACACAGAACTCAGTTCAAAAGAAATATTATTGACATGCAAGGTATTAGAGAAAAAATAGTCGACATGGCTTACAATACGTATCTAATTAACTCTTCTGTTTCATTAACAAATATGTTATTAGATTCTGGCGAAAAACCTGCCGTGTTATCTGCAATTATGAAACAGCAAAGCACAGAAAGAGCTAGACAAGTTATTAACGATGGAATGGATATTTCTGCAGGATCAGCAATATGTTTAGGCAAGAATAATTTTATGGAAAGATATTACCGTTCAATACCCGTTGGCATAACTGTTGAAGGTTCGAATATATTAACAAGAAGCTTGATTATCTTTGGACAAGGAATAAACAAATCACATCCTTATATCAATAATATTTTAGATTCTATATTGGAGGATGATAGTAAAAAATTCAAAGAGTCTATGATTCCAATGATAAAACATTCGATAAGTACATATTTGTATACAATAAGAAGTACGTTTTTGCCATTCACGCGGGATAGTCAACTTGCTATGCAAACAATGTACTTTGCGGGGCTATCCAATTTCGTGGCACTTCTGGGTGGGAAGTTGAAATCAGAACAATACATTTCCGGAACAATGGCCGATATATTATCAAATCTTTATTTAGCTCATTCAGTTTTATGGTACGAGAAACACAACAATATTAGTTCAATTATGGCAACATATTGTGTGGAACGATTATGTAAAGAGAATATTGAATTATTCAACAAGGTAGTGGATAACTATCCTCATTTTAAGTTTTTATTATATCCGTTTAAACAGTCAAATTATCCAGACAATTTTTATTATAATGAGGCGATAATGAACGAGTTATTGAATAATCGGAAGCTTTTAAATGTGTTCAAAGAGGATATTCAGATAAAAAATACTCAATTAGAAGTTTTAGAGAGGTTAGATAGTTTAAAACCAGGGTCCGAGGAATATAAGGTTGTATATTCAGATGTTATTTCAGTAGGAGAGTATCAGATGGAAAAAGAAGATACAACCATCTCGCGACTACGGAAGCAGTTAGCTTCTAAGGAAAAAAAGACTGTAGAAAGGTTCCAGAACGCATTAGCCGAGGAGAAAGCCCGTCTTAAGCGTGAAGAAACTATTTATTTATAAGTTTATCGTATTCATTTTGACTCGCAATTTGTAGATCCTTCATATGAATATCTTCATCATAACTATATGCAAAACTATGACTATATGTATCAGATTCTACAGAAAAGCTATAGATATTGTTCTGAAATATTTCCGGTTGTAAATAATTAGAAACATTATTCACTTCATAATTATATCGAGTATATCCTTTACCAAGTTTCTCCGTTTTTTCAGGAACAATATTGTTCTTTAATTGTTCACTAACAAGCAAGGGAAGATAGCCGGTGACTTTATATATAGGCAAATAATTGCCTCCACATCTAGGGTTGATTTCAATAACTCTAATATCATGTTTCCCTATAATAAAAAATTCTATATCAATAATTTGATTATTGCAATTAGTTTTTTCCGTTAATTCTTTTACAACACTGATATATTTGTTTAAGATGTCTGGATTTTGAGAATGTATACTTGGGAATGATAATCCGGTTAGTTGTGTTTTGTTATTTTCGTCATAAACATTATCCCAAATTGAAATTATTCCGATATTGTTTCCAGAAATATAACCATCAACTGATATGCGAGGATAATTATCATCTATATATTTTTCAACAATAAATACCTCTTTTTCAGGATTATTTATATAGTCGCCATGGCTCACGATATAAAGATCTCTTGAACCAGAGCCAGTAACTGGCTTTGCGATTAATTTATCATTTGTATTGTACCATTCAATGTACGAAGTATCGCATAAAACGAATGGAATATCTTGTAAAGTGAACATTTCGGTTCTAGCCTTATATTTATTGTTACATAAAATGGATAATTCAAGGCATGAACCACGAGAAGGTTGATTAATTATTTTACTGACGGAATTATATCCTACATCTGATAGATAAAAGATATCATATTGATCTGGAAAGTCATTGGATTTGGATTCAAATGATTTTATATCTAATATGATATAATCCCAATGCTTCGGTACAAAGAGTTGTAGCCATAATTCGCTGTGAGGTGTTACTATTAGTTTTGTTTTCTTCATACATAATCCATTTTTTTCTGGTAATCTATGAATTAAATGAGAGAAAATAAATTTAGCATACATTAAGTACTTTATTTGTAACATTTTTGATACGATCGTTATGAGATATAACTAATAGAGTTCTATTGATTGCTATAAGATCAATAGCTTTTAATACAACCTCAACGTTATCTTCATCTATAGCACTAATAGGTTCATCCATTAATACTAGTGTTGCTGGTCTGAAGTAGCATCTCAATAGAACGGTTAGTTGCCTTTGTCCACCGGAAAGGTTTTCACCTCCAACTCCGCAATCAGTATGTAAGCCATCTGGTAATTTTGCATATATATTGGTATCCAGTTTTTTTAATAATTTTCTAATATCTGCTTCACTTGCATTGTTGCCGTACATTATGTTTTTCATTACAGTATCGTTGAATAGTTTTGTATGTTGATCAACTACACTTGTATTTTCGCGTATAGTATTGACATCCGAAATACCATTTAGTTTAATTCCACCTTTGTTTAGAGTTAATCCGCCAAGGATTAACTTGAATAATGTAGATTTACCGCAGCCAGAAGATCCTTTGATCCAAACTCTATCTCCATGCTCAGTATTAAAATTGAAGTCTTTTAAAACCCATGGTTGAAGATTTTCATAACGGAACCAAGCGTTTTCTATGGTTAAAGTAGAAGAATTGGTGTTTGTTATCCTCGGAGTCATAAAGTTTTTTTGTGTTTTGTTTTTACCTTCTTGTTTTTTTGATACAAGTTCTTTCATGAAAGAACTCATGGCATTTGCTTCACCAATGAGTGTAAAAAGACTAAGTAAATTTACTTGAGTATATTGTAATATACGTAAAAAGTAATAAATTTCGGCAACATATAATGAAATAATAGTCTTTCTGGGTAATTTACTCTTATATACCATATAGTTAAAAATAATGAAAGAAGTGGTTAAGAGTAATTCCTCAAAAACTCTTAATTTCCATAAAGTACGCAATCTTACTGATAAATAGTTTGTATTTCTTGTATTTTCTCCATTATAAGTAGTTAGTTCAGCCTTTTCTTGTTGTGCGGCATATATAGATTCTATATTAGAAAGTTTATCTTCAACTAATTCGGAAAGATTCATAAAATCGACATATGATTCTCGTGAGGAACTAATACAATTATCCTTACTGAACCATATTGTAGTAACATAAATTGTAAAGGTAGTAAGTTGTAAAATGGCGAAGTTTTTGTCTAATGTAAAGAAATAAACAATTAATAATATCATTGCACTGAAGTATGGTAAATATGTTCTAACAATATCAACAACTCCCTCTCTAATAACATATGGGAAATTAGACATAACATTCAATAATTTTCCTAATTCAACTTGACGATCACTTGTATGTGATTCCATAACAAGTTTATAAATATGTCCTCGCACATGTTTTGTAAAATTTGGAACAATTGTATCTTCCAAATATTTTCGAGATATATCGGTAAATACACCAAGTATATATGCCAAAACAACTGCTATTAACATATTCTTAGATTTTTGACCAGTTGTAAAAGATGCCATAAGTTCGGAAGAGTATTTTGGTATAAGAAAGAATGACGCAAACACTCCTATGAAAACGATTATCAGATATGTTATAACTGTAACTTTATTTTTCTTAGAATATGATGTTACTAACTCCTCTATCATAATCTATAGAAATAAATAATATTTCAGACTTTCTTTTTTGGTTTAATCCCCGAGAATCTTGCTAATCTTCTTAATGCGCCATTTTTACAACTTAAATAGCCTTGTCTATTTCCAAATACTAATAGTTTTTCTCTGGCCCTACTTACTAAAACACACGTTCTTTTCTTAGTTAAAAACATGGTTGGATTACTTTTAACAAGACTAACCGCAACAATATCAGATTCATGTCCTTGAACAGAATCTAACGTCATAACTTTTACGTGTGGTAAATACATATTACACAACTTGGTTAAAACATCACATTGAGTACGATAGGGAGATATTACGAGCATAGAATAATTAATTGGTATTTTGGATAAGGTTTTAATGATCATATGTGCTTCAACATGATTTTCCTCTTCTTCTACCCCATCTGAATGTATCCAGTTTATTTCATCCTTAATAATTCTATTGTGCGATAATATAAGAGGTTTGTCAAAATAGTATTCTTTATTTAAAATCTTCATAATCTGATTAGGCATACGATATTGCTGAACTAATTGGACTGAATCACATTTTTCTTTTGCCAAATCAAGAAATGAATTTTTTTCTTGATTTGGATTTTCATGATCCGGCCAATAAGGTGGTAGTTGCTTTGGATCGCCAACTATTATCATGTTTGTCAAGCTACCCCCAAGTTCGTTAACAAAATGTTCTAAGTAAAATCCTTGCCAACTTAGTAAAGTTGAAGATTCGTCAATAATGATTGAGAAAGATAAATTATCAGTATCCTTTAATAAATTGGAGACTTGATGTAATGAACCAAACGTAGAAAGTATTATTGTACAATCTTCTTTATATTTTTCCTGTGCTTCTTTCTGTTTTTCTGATAAAGAAGAATAAACAATATTTAATGTTGTTATTAATTGATTCATTTCGTTTAAAATACTGAGTGCTGTTTTCTTTTTTTGGGAATTTCTTATGTTATTGTTATTAATTTGATGTTGTATATGACCAATATCCCTCCAAGAAAGATTTTTTAGAATATATTTGGGTAAACAGTTATATAACACTCGTTTTATCTTACGCGTTTTCTGCTCACAAGACTGCTCTAATTCGTATATTTGCTTATAAGTATTTGTAACAATGGAATGATATTGTAATTTGTTTTCAATTAAGTAATTTTTAGTAAAATCGCCAATATTATCTGAACCGAATGAGATAACTTGGTTATATTTGTTTTGATGTAGACGTTCAGCTACAGCATCCACCCCTCGATTTTTTTCAGATATCACTAAAGTATAGTGACGTTCCTTCTTTAATGAAATATTTTGGTGTATATAATCGAGCATAGTTGTTATAATTGATGTTTTTCCGGTTCCGGGTGGACCTTCTACAACTTGTAGTGTTTTGAAACACTCTTTTGTAAATACTTTTTTCTGCTCTTCGTTTAAATCTGTTAGGATTTCACTGCTATCATTATCAATTAAGGATTCGTTTGTATCATCTTTCTCAAGTATAATCCTCAATGGTTTTGATAATATCTGTTCAGACTCAATTTCATTTAACCAATTCCGAACTTGGTTTTCTTTTGTAAAGGAACTATATCTTGTGATAATCGCTTCGGTTATATTAAGGATTTTTTTTGGTCCTCTAATATCGATATTAGCGTTTCCTCTGTGTATACTTGTATAAACCGATTTATCACCTTTTATTTGAAAGTAAGCATAAGATAAACTATATTCAATGTTTTTAATAAGTTTCTCTGGTAATTCTTCATTTATAGTAGATACAATGTTAATTTTCCAGTTTTCCCCATTTTTAATAATGGATATTTGTATGTTTTCTGGTATTTGTTCGAAGTTTGCAAACTGTTTTTTTAATTTGATACACTCTTCCAGTTCATCTCTAACAGAGTTTAAAATTTCTTCAGATTTATTTAATTCAGAATCAATATAATCTTCCTCATAAACAAGAGTAGATAAGTCCATTTTTTCACCTGTAACAGGCGATTTATGATATTTTCTAATATATTTCAATAAGGCGGAGCGTTCATAAGTAATCCCGTCTGGAGCGATTACAGATTCTATAATGTCCTTATTTGTTAAAGGACATTGTATAACAAAAGTCATATAATTATATAATATTATACCAGAAAACTTATATGGTTTTGAGACAAATATATAGATATTAATGAAATTGCCACACGCCACAACCTTCTGGTAAAACACGGGTACTTATCTCTAAGGGATCATTTTTAATTTTATTGTTAGAGGGGGTTCATTGATTTCTTCTCATAGCTGTATTTCTGCCAAAATGAAAAACTGATTTTTTTTTGAATTTTTTTGTTGTCCTTTTATAAAAGGACAATTCTCTTTTTTTATATTCTAGAAAAAAAATAATAAAAGAGAGAGAGAGGTAGTAGATTAGCTTGAGTATTTGAATTTAGACATGAAGAGAGGTAAAAGAACTTTCAAAAAGGATCTAATCAAATTTAGAACAAATTAACAAAAAAAGTGTATATATGAGGGGCTCCTCTAAGAAATCAATAAATCAAAATTATTTATAGAGTTTTGTAAAAGTTCATCAAATTGCAAATTGTCCTTTTTTTGAACTAGAGCAATTTGCAAAAAACAAAACACAAAATTGGAGGTCGGCAGAAAAATTTCATTGGGATAAATAAATATTTTAAGAGAGTGAAGAGTATATAAATTATTAGTAAGAAAAATCAGCTAAGTCAAAGTGTATATTTACTATTAAAGGATTAATATAGATATATATCAGGCAATTATAAGGATATAAAAATAATAAAAGACTTATAATTAATGGAAGAATATAGATGTATTGTCTGTGATTCGGTATTTGATAGGCAAAACAAGTTAGATACACATATGACAACAAAGAAACATATAATGAACGAATGTAAAAATACGAATATAGACCAAATGAAAGAAAAATATTGTACTATAAAAAAGGATAAATTTGAGTCAGATAGAATGGTACGTAAATTGCAGATAGATATCAAAACAATAAAAGAAGAGAGTATACATATTCAGAAAGAGAGTGCAAGAAAATTGAAGGAAGAGAGTATCAGAATAAGAGATGAAAGTGGAAAAAAAATAAAGGAAGCAAGAGATGAAGGGGAAAAAAAATTGAAGGAAGAAACTTCAAAAATAAGGCAAGAGAGCAAAAAATTAAAGGAGGATATGGAAAAAAGGATGAAAGAACTTGAGAATATGTTAATAACTACAAAGGAATCACTTAAGTCTATCAAAATATCAAATTCACAAATTGTGGGAGATGTTATTAATGGAAACAAGGTAAGCATTAACGTCCAAATTAATGACAGAGGGCGTGAAAATTGGGCTTATATTTCAAATATAGAATTAGCAAAGTTAATGAAGGCAACGAATGCTTTTCCAGAAGAAATGGTGAAGAGATTGCACTTTGATAAAGAGCATCCAGAAAATCATAATATTATTATGAAAAATCAGAGACAGAATCAATTAATGGTTCGTGATAATAATTCGTGGAAGATCGTAGATAAGGACAATGAGATATTCTCAATGATAATATCCGCAATAGATCGCGCCGAAGCAGAAGCGGAAGAAAGTGGATTTTATGAAAGAATAGCAACCGAAAATGATAAAAAACGTTGGCAGGATTTAAAAGATACAATAGGCGTTAACAAGAAATCGAGTAATGAGAACAAAAAGAAACAAATCCAGAAGAAAGTGGTTAATACTATTATAACTGAGCAGAAACAAATTTTCAATAAAAAACCTAAAATATAATTATGGGAAGCATAATAGACAAGAATACGGTAACCTTTTTAAAATTATTACACTTATCAAATTATATATTCTTAATATTGTACTTCGCCTCTATTTTAGGTATTCGTTATCTTTTCACAACAAATAGAAGAAAATATTTCAGAATATTAAGTACAATATACACATTTGGAATAGGCGTTGTGTTAATATCATTGAGATTTCCATTTCTAATAGATTTAAGAAAGAAAACCTGTATGAAAGAAGTGACTACATTAATGTTGTCGGCTGGTTTGATTGTATTGTCGACTTTAAGTAAAGACGATATTGCAGAAGTATGGGAGTTAATACCCGATCGTAGATTAGCTGATATAGAGAAATATAAGCAACAAAAAACAAAAGAGAAGAGTAACTAAGTGTGAATGTCTATTTTGTATTGGTATTTTTAGTTTGAAGAAGTAATTGAGATTCCATATTTTTTTTCTTATCAAACTCTAACTTATCCACATAATTATTAAATTTTGGTTGAGATATCTGTTCTTCTTTTGATTCAGTCCAACATTCAAATCCGTTGTTATCAATTATTCGAACCATTTTGTCGTGTCAATTAAAAGCTTTGCTTTTACAAATTGTATTGTGTATCAATCTCATTTTTTTGATAGAAGACTGGGTATTAAAAAGATAGAATTATAAAGTATTATACATGGATGTATCTACCGGATGAATTATGGAGAAAGATCTGGATGTATACGGTAGTAGTAGATGAAAATCGTTCCAAATTACTATCAGATATTAGAAAGGGCTATATGATAAAACAAATTGAAAAACAATATAGAAATGATTGGGTAATTGATGGTGATGTATCAGGTTGGTTATATAATGATATAATTCTATGGTTGAACGAAGAGAAAGCACCGATGTTAACTGTGACAGATAGATTCAAGGATTTTTGTAAAAGAAATTTTTTCTTGGTAATAGAAGACAATAATGATATTGATGAAATGGAAATATTGTTATTAACGATGCCCTATCTGAGTATGTTTACAAATAGAGAAAATTCTTATTTAAATACAGTAGATTCTAAGAAGCTCTGGAATTATGTAGTATATCATCTAAAAGAAGATGAGACGTATTGGTTTTATAAATGGGTTTATAGTTTACGTTTGTTCGAACCGAATACTGGGGTAATTTTGTAATATTAATGATGATATAGAAATTATTGATGTACATAGTTATAATTAGATATCCTGGTTCAAATTGTGATCTTGATACATTACGTTTCTTTTCAGATGATAAAAACAAGACTGTATTTTTGTGGCATACTGAAAGCAGTTTGGATGCAATCAATTTAGATTGGAGTCAGATAGGTTTGTTAATAATACCCGGGGGGTTTGCTTTTGGTGATAGATTCTATAATAAAGCAACCGAAGAATACTCCGTTTGTCCGGGGAAAATGGCGTTAGATTCGCCTGTAACAAGTGTAATAGTTGAAGCATCACTTCGTAAGATTCCGATATTGGGAATTTGTAATGGTTTTCAAATATTAACACAATTGAAATTATTACCGGGAAAATTAGAATTGAATAATACAAAGAAGTTTATTTGTAAGAGAGTAAAATGTTTATCAAAGTTTGTGAATAATTCAGACAGCGATATGTATATTGCAAATTCATATGGGAGATATATAGAACCAAGTAATAAAGAGGTGAAAGTATTTTTGGAGTATTCTGATAAATTAGAGGAATATGATAATAAGATAGCGGGCGTATGTAATGATGAAATGAATATTTTCGGAATGATGCCTCATCCTGAGAGGAATAATTCAAGTTTTAAATGCGACTTATATAAATTATTGTTTCCAAATAACTTATACGCCCACATATATTATGATTTTGAAAATAGGATAAATGAATTGATGAATAGTGAGCACATATCTTATAAGACAACAAGGAGATATTTAAAGAAATTACATACAAAAGAAGATTGGGTTATCCAGGGTCCCGGTGAGAATGCTGGAATTGTAGATATTGGTGACGGATATTGTATAGCGTTACGAATAGAAAGTCATAATCATCCGACATATATAAATCCATTTGAAGGAGCTGCAACAGGAGTAGGTGGTATTCTTCGTGATATATTTACAATGGGTGCAAGACCAATAGCAATATTGGATTTTTTACGATTTGGAACAGATAAAAAAAGTGTAAGTTTATTAGACAAAGCTATAGAAGGGATATCATATTATGGAAATTGCATAGGTGTTCCAAATATTGGGGGTGATTTATATACTTGTAGTAGTTACAACCAGAATCCTTTGGTAAATGTTGCGGCGATTGGTATTGTAAAGAAAGAAAATATTATTTACGGTAGTGTTAAGAATGTAGGAGATTTATTAGTGTATATAGGTAGCAAAACTGGGGATGAGGGTATTGGTGGAGCAGCTATGGCTTCTAAATCATTTTCGGAGAATGATAATATTGATGAATTACAGAAGAATGTTCAAAAGAGTGATCCGTATTTAGAAAAGTTACTATTAGAAGCTTGTATTGAGATAGCAAATAATAAATATGCAACAGGAATGCAAGATATGGGGGCTGGAGGATTGTTGTGTGCATCTATCGAGTTAATAAGACGAGCTCGGGATTCAATAAAGAAAGAAATGTTATTACCAATTCACCTATCTCCGAATTTTGGTTGTAAGATAAATTTGGATTTAGTCCCGACAAAGAATGCTATGAAGCCTTGTGATATATTAAGTTCTGAGTCACAAGAAAGAATGTTGCTTGTTATTTCACCAGAAAATATAAAAGTAGTTTCAAATATATTAGATAAGTGGGATTTAGAGTATCATGTTGTTGGTGAAGTAACTAAACTCGGATTTTATGATGTATATTCTAAAAATGAACGGATATATAGAAAATCATTTGAATGTTTCGATGAAATACATGATTATACATATAATCCAAGTTGTGAAATTAATTTTAAGCCAGCAACTAAGATAAAGTCGCCAGACAGATGGAGAGTATATGATTCAACCGTTGGTAATCGTACTATAAAAGGACCCGATAAACCGGGTAGTTATGCGATATTAGATGTTTTTGAAGTAAAAAAAAGTTTATTTTTAACTTGGGGAGAAACTTTTGATGAATGTTATAATCAAATGTCAAAGTTTGAGGATGTTAAACCCTTATGTATTGTAAATTGTTTGAATTTTGGTCATCCAAAGGATTCTATGTCTGATTTTTCATATACCATCAATAATTTGAGAAAGAGATGTATGGAAACTTGTATTCCAGTGGTAGGTGGAAATGTAAGTTTATATAATTCAAGCGATGAAAATTCAATAAGACCAACACCTATATTATTAATGGTTGGGATAAGTTGTTAATTATTATCAATTACTATATTATGGATAGTTGTAAATATACATACAGTAACTATATAGGCGCTGGTAAGTCAGATCATGAAAAGTTAATGCCAATACTTGAAAAAGAAGAAGAAGTTTATAATAAAGAAATATCCAAATCGGAGAAGAAAAGGATTAGAGAAATGAATGAAATACATAATTATTTTGAGTCTCTTAGACCAATAAAAAAAAGCAAGACAGTGAAAAAATTACGTTGGGCACCGGAAGAAACTTTGAAAAATATAAAAGAGATACCCGATTCTAGGTCAGAGAGAGGTAGTGCGATTGAATATGCGAGAGAATTAGAACGCAATTTATTCGGGTCTTCTTTAAATAGAAATTTAGACAGAAATGCGATAATGCGTAAAGAACTTACACATGCTCCAGAGACAATTAAAGAAAGTGTATGGAAAGCTTATATTGATGAACGTCGTAGAAATATAGATGAAACAGACAATATAATAACAGAGTTCTCGTCTCGAAGAACTCCGTCATATAACAAAAAAAATAAGTATCGCCAGCGGCGCATACCAGAATTTGTAGGAAAAACTAAACCTGAAAGGATTGGAGGAGGTAACTTAATATCGCGAATTGAAAGATTATCCGTAGAAGACTCGAAAAAACCAAAAAATAAACAAAAAAAGAAATTACGTTGGGCAGATGGCGCACATGACCCCACATGGCTACCAAGTGAAGATGATAGTGGTAATATTGAAAATGTTAAAGAGATAGAAGAGAATGATGAAACAAGAGGTAAATCATGCGAACATTCATATGCATTGGAGAAAGAAAAACCCGGTTCTTCTCTTGGAAATAAAGATTGGTTCTTCCATGATGGATTGAAGTATTATAGAGAAAATCCATATCCAAATAAGAAATTTGAGGAATATGAAAGAAATCTTAAAAAATCAGATGAAATAATAAAAGAATTAGCAAATAAAAAATCGGGAGGAGCTTTAACATCACCTATGGAGACACCACCTCGTGGCAGGTTCTCTATGTTTTCTTTACTAAACATAAGGTCTCCTAAAGTTGAATCGAGTGAATTTGGTTCAGATATCATTATGGGAGGCGAAGATGATAAAACAAAGGTATATGATTTTGTATATGAGAATCTGTCAGAACAAGAAATTCCGGTAATAATTCGGGTTGATAGAAAGATATATTTATTTAGCCAAACAAATATTTATAGACAATTGGGAAATGGACTTGTATACCCCTGTTATCAAGCGAATAATATGTATAATACTTGTGAACCTGGAGAGAAATTTGTGGATGGTTTTGTGTGCCCAACAGATCCACCTTTGCCAGATGGAATTAAACCACGAATGAAAAATGTAAATGAAAATGAGAAATTGTTTAGTTTTCAAAATTTAATAAATAGACGTATAATTGTATCTTTTGATAAATTTAGAGATTTATTATTAAAGCCAAAAACATCTCCTATATGTATTGGTGCAATCAAAACAAAGAGAACAGTACCTTCTCTTGCAAAACTACCATTTTTTATAGGAGTTGGCGCGTTACATTGTAATGCGGGTGCTGCCGAGATGGAAACAATTTGGGAAATAGATAGTATAAAATGTAATTTTACAAAAGAAGAAGAAGAAACATTAAAAGAAAATTTTACGGATATCTATGGTAAAGCGCCTCCAGAACTAAGCCCACCGCCACCATCGTCACCTGCTCCATCTTCCAATAATGATACAGTAAGAACCTATTCGACCGTACATACAATGTCCGATTTCAATTCACCGGGTCTTACACCATACTCAGATTCGTCAAGAGAACCACCATATAGTGATGAAAGTATTGTAGGAAGACCATCAAATTTAGAGATACCCTCTCCGAGAGAGTTATTTAGGGGTAGTGATAGTGATAGTGATAGTGAATTGAGTGAAGATATGAGAAGAAATTCTGCTATGGATGCAGTGCTTTCAAATGCGGCGCATTTAAGAGAAATACAGGGTGATAGTACTTCTCCACGAAATAGAACAGGACCTTTAAGCACTGAGTCTGGGTTTGTAGATGAAGATGTAAGTGAGTCAGATTTTCAAACCCCATTATCTGATATGGAAATGAGAATAAATGCGAGATCACCCGTTGCTGCTCGCATACGCGCCCGCTCTCCAAGTCCATTTGGTTCTTCGACATTGCCTGTACCAGTGCGTCGCCGAACATCAAATCCACCAAGAACGCCATCTGGCTCACCACCACCACCACCATTATTAAGACGCGTTGAACAACCACCGCGGTTACCAAGAACTCCCCCGCCACCCCTTCGAGAACGCGGAAATGCTCAACAAGAACCGGGGCGCCGTGACTCTGGAATCTGGGACTCAATTTCTGAAAGTGACGGAGAGGAAGAAGTTTTGGCGGAGAACGGACGCCGACGATTTCCCGAGGAAGTTTTAGACCAATCGAACTCGTCGCTGGAAGTTCAATCAGATGATTCAAGTATGGTCTAATCAAACGAAAAAGACGAAAGAAGATTTGTTTTTCTTAAACCTCTAAGAGCATTTTGAATACTATCAAGAGATATACCCAATTGTATACCTTTGCGAGGTTTTTTGGGTTTCTCTTTCGGAGTAGTTTTTTTTAACGTTATAGTTTTAAGATCTTGGGCACTAAATTTATTAATAGCAGGAGGCTTATTCTTTATAACTTTACCATCAAGAACGCCTATGTCAATTCCATCAGATATCATTCTTTGTTCCACAGCCTTTCTCGGAACTCCCATTTTAAGCATACTAAAATATTTCGCATATTCTTTTGGCTTTTTATCCTCTATGTTTTTATCCTCTGTGTTCTTATTTTTTTCAATCGTCTCAAATGAATATTTTTCTATTGGTAAAACTTCAACATTATGTCTTCTAATTTGAACAATTTTTATTAATATTTTACCATACAGTTTTTCTAAATCATCAAAGGGTGATACAATTTGTACTTGAGATACCGCAAATATAAAATCAACAATAGAGTTCTTAAGAGTATTATCTATTTCTTGTTTATTACCTACATTATCATACAATGTACATCCTGGTAATATTTTACCATTTATTGTAATTGTATTACCAGATTCATGAAAGTTATCCCACATAACCGGTTTATCGTATTTTTTCTGTGTTATTGATTTGATTCTATCTATTAGAAATTTAAATGATTTGAAATACTCTTTATGTTTTGTTTGTTCAATTGATATTCGGAATGATACCCAGTCTCTATTCTTTGATATTACCGTTGATAATGTAGATTGAATCAATATTGTACCATTTTTACTAACTTTACCTCCTAATTTTCGAGTTGTAGAGAGAATATTATGGTATTGTGACATATACGAATCTCCTGGAATACTATTTGATAAAATAGGTCTTATATTTTCAAGAGTTTGTGGTCTGGACCATCTATGTATCATGTTTATTCACTATTATCTTAATTCTCAGGGTTTTGTTTAAGTACATGTGATTTATGCCATTTTTCAAATGCATCAACATCAAACTCTCTAATTCTTTTAATTTGTTCATTTGTAAAATTTTTTGGAGCTGGTTTTTTTACAAGACTTGCAATATTACGAGTCTTATTAGTCTTAATAGACTTTGCTTTTATGATTTTTGATTGATTTGGCATATACACTGTAAAATCTTCATAACTTGTTATTTCTGTATTATTTAAAATATATTCTTCTCTTTCAAGCCTATTCGCTAAGTCATATTCATCATCAATTGGAATGATACCCAGATTTTTGTTTATAATATAGAAAGGATACATGAATTCATCCACCTGACATTTCCAATTATATTTTTTTTGTGATTCCATAATTTATAACAATATTTATATTATCTTTTCCAGTCATAATATTATATCATCTTATAAATCCTGAATTTGTGCGGACCGGGGTGATGCTGTACCCGTCCCGGTGTACCCGTCCCGCTGTACCCGTCCAGGTGTACCCGTCCCGCTGTACCCGTCCGGCTGCCGAACGCGGGTAGGATATTCCAAGTTAAACAACACCAAATAAATTATTATTACATCCTTTAATTAATGGGAAAGAAGGGCGACATAAATGATGACGGTTCTATTGGAACTTTAGATGTCACCCGATTATTATCTTTTCTATCTGGAATTACTGGACTTAACCAAGATGAATCTTGGAGAGCAGATGTTAATCGCGACAATAATATAGGTATTGATGACGTAACACATTTCATGTCCGCTCTTGCTGGGGTACCAGGATTTGCTATTTTGCAACCTGAGCCAGAACCGGAACCGGAACCTGAGCCAGAACCGGAACCGGAACCTGAGCCAGAACCAGAACCAGAACCAGAACCTGAACCTGAGCCTGAACCTGAGCCAGAACCTGAGCCAGAACCTGAGCCTGAGCCAGAACCTGAGCCTGAGCCAGAACCTGAGCCAGAACCGGCTCCTGAGCCTGAACCGGAACCGGAACCTGAACCTGAGCCTGAACCTGAACCTGAGCCTGAACCCGAACCTGAACCTGCGCCTGAGCCTGAGCCTGAGCCAGAACCAGAACCAGAACCACAACCAGAACCAGAACCAGAACCAGAGCCAGAAGTTGAGTTATTGGCAATATATACCACTTCTAAACATGGTGGTGTAAGACTTACGGATATACTGCCTTATACGCTTTCCGCTAACGAAAATGATTACATTTCAATACAACCTGTCGAATTTGGACCGGGTATGAGCTTGGAAATAGTATGTGATCTTAGTGTATTAACCTCCAATTATTCTTACCTAATGTATATTGGAGATGTTTCACAAAGCGTTAACACTCAAGCGTATATTATCCATCCAAAACCTTTGAATAATCCAAAACAAATTACTTTTCAGATGATACCAGACAATGATATTGCTACACACGGCTTGTACAGTATTACGGTATTTCATGCATTTGAAGGACAATGTCATATTGTATTTAGAATTGCAGAAGATGGATTGACAATGGATGTTTTTTTAAATGGAGATTTGTGTAATTCTGTTGAGAATACCTCAACGATTAATACATCAAATCCCATGGTTACTAGAATCCCCGAAGAAATAAGTATTGGAAAACATCCAACTGATTCTACTAAGAATTTAGGATATGCAACCGGGGGAGGACCTACTATAACACATTTTTATATCTGGGACAAACATTTAAAAGATGATGACATAAATGATTTATTTTTTGAATATTATCCACCAGAGCCAGAACCAGAGCCAGAACCTGAACCAGAACCGGAACCTCCAGAGCCAGAACCCGAACCTGAACCCGAACCTGAACCCGAACCTGAGCCAGAGCCAGAGCCAGAGCCTGAACCAGAGCCAGAGCCAGAACCTGAACCTGAACCAGAACCTGAACCTGAACCAGAGCCAGAACCAGAACCAGAACCGGAGCCAGAACCGGAACCAGAACCAGAGCCAGAACCGGAACCAGAGCCAGAACCGGAACCTGAGCCAGAACCGGAGCCAGAACCGGAGATAGAAAATATATTTTATACAAAAGCAGAATTACAAACTGCCGTCGATGAATGGATTGATAACAATTCGGAAGCAATACGCTTATATGGAAATATAGGCGGATGGGATGTAAGTGCCATTACAGATATGTCCCAGTTATTTAAAGACAAAATCACATTTAATGACGATATTTCTAGTTGGAATGTGTCCAATGTGACAAATATGACAGCTATGTTTTGGAATGCAACATCTTTCAATCAATCTCTTGATAATTGGAATGTGTCTAGTGTTACAAATATGTCTCAAATGTTTCAAGGAGCTGAAAATTTCAATCAAGATTTAAATAGCTGGACTACATCTAGTTTGGATAAAACAACAGCTATGTTTCAACATGCGTATAAATTCAATGGTGCTATAGGAAACTGGGATACATCTAAAGTAACAGATATGAATAGTATGTTTAATGCTTGGACTGCGGATGTGGAGAAGAGTGGTGTATTTAATCAAAATATTGGAGGATGGGATGTATCCAAAGTTACATCGATGTTTGATATGTTTCCCAATCAATTCAATTTCAATCAACCTCTTAATAATTGGAATGTATCAAACGTTAATAATATCTATGCTGTATTCCTTAATTGTAGAAATTTCAATCAACCTCTTAATAATTGGGATCTTTCCAGTGCAATTAAAACGGAAAATATGTTCCATAGTGCACTTGTATTCAATCAAGATATTAGCGGATGGAATATGTCCAATGTAACAGATATGGGTGGTATGTTTTATCTTACATTAGCATTCAATCAAGATATTTCGGGATGGGATATATCTAAAGTGACTGATCTCGTAGATTATGGTTTAAGTTCCGGTCATTCAGATTCGGTATTTACCAGTTCTAACGAATACTACTTTAGTGTTAAACAAACACCCCTCACTGATTCCAACATACAAACGGTACTTAATGCATGGATTGCAGATCCTGCAGATCCATCGATAATTCAATACGGTGGTGGTCATATTTCCAATTGGGATGTGTCGAGTGTGACAAATATGGAAGAATTATTTAAAGAGAATAGTACATTTAATGAAAATATTTCTAATTGGAATGTGTCCAGTGTGACAAATATGGAAGGTATGTTTAGGATGGCGAACTCTTTCAATCAATCTCTCAACGACTGGAATGTGTCCAATGTGACAAATATGAAAAACCTATTTAGAGATGCGCGGGTATTTAATCAACCTCTCAACGATTGGACTGTGTCCAATGTGACGAATATGCGTGAAATGTTTAGAGATGCTAGGGTATTTAATCAGGATATTTCTGGTTGGGATGTATCCAGTGTGACATCTATGTTTGCTATGTTCCAGAAGGCATATGTTTTCAATCAACCTCTTAATAGTTGGAATGTATCCAATGTTGTAAGTTTGGGATATATGTTTCGTCATGCGGAAGCTTTCAATCAACCTCTGGACAATTGGAATTTACACAATAATGCAACAATTCCAGCAATATTCAATCGGGCAATATTATTCAATCAAGATATTTCTGGTTGGAATATATCTGGACGTCAAAGTATTAAACAAGTATTTCATGGAGCATTAGCTTTCGATCAAGATATTTCTGGTTGGGATGTATCAAGTGTGACAGAATATACAAATTATGGTTTTGAAACGAATCATTCAAATTCTCTATTTACCAGTTCTAGTGAATACTACTTTAGTGTTAATAATGTAGCTCCCGTTTTTACAAGTACTTCTCCATCGAAATGTCTTGACAATACAGCATATAGTTATACACCAACTGCAACTGATGCAAATCTTGATTCTATAACCTTTAGTCTTTACGCTAAGAATGAGACTGGTCCGGCATGGTTAAATTGGAATGGTACAACTCTTTCTGGAACAGCTTTATCTGGAAATATAGGTAATACAACGGTTACTTTAAGAGTTACTGATGGAGTATTTAATGTCGATCAATCATTCACAATTCAAGTTACTGGTTCAACAAAATTAGTAATGAAAGTATCCGGGATTACAGGGTTTGATACTCCTTTTTACGCCTTATCTGCTAATCCATTCGAAGATCCAATTGTCCCATATATGATAATTAGAACATTTGACAATAATTCAATACAAGATGAAGGCGAGATGACAAGCAAAACAGGTCTAAATAGCAGCACCATATATAAACTTGAAATGATATTGCCCATACCGGGTTTAACTATTGTAGGTGAAGACTGGGGAATTTATTTTAAAGGCAACTCTTTGGCTGCAAATAATACACTTGATATTATAAATTTTGATGGAATGCCTCTTTATAATGGTGGTGGATCCGCAGCAAATTTAGACGGTTATGGAGAACAATTTTATGAATTTAACGGACAAATATCTGCAACTGATGCTCCTTCTATAAGAATTAATACAAATCTTAGACGGGCTTTCTACAATTCCAGTTTTCAAGGACATGTTTCTTCTGGACAAGCTTTAAATCTTTCAAATTGGGATCTATCAAACGTTATTTGTAGTGCTAGAATGTTTGAGGATTGTGCAAACTTAGGCGACGGCTTTGATGTTACCATTGATAATTGGAATTTAAGCAATTCTAATTTAAATGATAGTATTTTCGAAGAGGCGTTTGGTTATAATAACGGTTCTTACAATTCAGGTACTATATCTATAAAGAATTGGAATATTACAGAAGATCTAACTTTCATGTTCCAGAGCTGTACTGGTTTCAACGGGGATTTAAGTGGATGGACTATTACAGACCCAACCAATATGACACAAATATTTATGAATTGTACTGAATTTACAGGTATTGGTTTATCAAGTTGGACTGTTACTTCTCCTGCGCAATTACCATATTCCTTATTGAAATGTTTCAATTCATGTCACCGATTAGGATATAACCAACATATAGATATTAGTCATATCCTAAACGGAGGCACTTGGGACTATACATATGTATCCACGCTCAGAGAAGCATTGGCACGCTGTGGTTGTCTTGGAATTAACACAAATTCCTCGTTCAAAATGGACGGATGTAACTTTATCAATCTATTAGAGAGCGATGGATGTTATAGGACTTTTTTTGAATCATTTGGACACGTAAATGGATTGGATGGTCTAACATATCCTAATGCTTCTAATGGAATTAGTATGACAAATTGGAAAATATCAAAAACTACTGGAATAAGTCTCGAAAATATGTTTCGCAATACTCAAAAATTTAATGGAGATTTAACTGGTTGGGAAATCACAGATCCAACAAGTTTTGAAATGATTTTCTCTAGGGCGTATAAATATCGGGGTAACCTTTCTACTTGGACAGTTACTTCACCAAATAATCTTGGATATACTTGTAGGTATTCTTTTCATGAGTGCCGAGAACTGGGATATAATCGAGACTTAAACTTGAGTGATTCTAATAATGGTGGAGGAGGCACTTGGGATTGGACATATTGTACGAGTATGGAGAATGCATTTTTTAATGCTTGGAGAGTTGGAGAAAATTGTAATTTTATAATGAATGGATGTAATTTTGTTAATTGTACTACTTTTAATTATTGTTTTCATGCATCAATGGGTTGGGTTGGAAGTAACTATCCAAATCTAAGTCTTCAAAATTGGAAAATAGGAAAAGCGGACAATACAAGTGGTGTTAATTTAAACAGGATATTTAGCCATGGCAATAGTCCGAAATCACAGGGAAAAAATATGAATGTAACTGGATGGACGATATATAATCCGAATAGCATGGCAGAAATGTTTATTAATTGTGCTGGATTTATTGGGGTCGGTATATCAAGTTGGACTGTTACTTCTCCTGTAGGAATTGGTTATTCTTTAAGTGGTTTCTGTCAAAATTCTTTATCTTTAGGACTTAACCAACATATAGATATTAGCGATTCTAGTAATGCTGGATTATTGTCATATGATCCAGATGGAGTAACATTTGATGGTCCATCGAAAGCAATTGATCTAAGTTCTGAGTTTAATCATCTTGGTCCAGATTGTGTTCCTTGTACAAGTAATATAGCTCCATTCAACTCATCTGTCGGCACGTTTTTCTTTTTTGATACATCTGTATGGAGTTTGGTATTTGGCGAGGTTATACACGGGAACTTTATCGGACCAGTTGTTGTATATAGAAATGGCACACGTATTTACTATGGTGATATAGTAACCTTTAGCAATAGCGACGGGACCTGGTGTCGTAAAAGTCATCACTTTGTTGCACACTCTTGGGGAAATGAGCTCGGTGGTGCTGGTGACTGGCAGATTGGTGATTCAATAGCACCCGCAAGAAATGAAATTTTATATCCAATTCTTTCAAATAGTCAAACACCATTTTTTGCTCATAATGATACAATTAACTCCGGAAGTCATCTTACAGAGACAATTTCGCCCGCATTTGGGATTTCTTACACTACGAGTTGGACTGTTGAATTTGATTTCGAAGCAACTTACACCAACGATCATCTCGTTCTTTTTGGAAATACAGCCTCGTCAACTAATGATAGATTTTATTTCGGGTCAAATAACAACCAGTCTGCATCCGGTTCTAGATACAGGGCCGGCATGCCCGGGGGCATTAATTTCGAGTCTGAAAATTCGGATGATTTAAAATATAATACCCGAAATATTGTACAATTCGTTTATAATGGTGTGTACAAAACCTACAAATTTATCATAAATGGCATTGCGCAACAAGAACAAGTCGCATCATCATTCTCAAACGCTACAATAAGTTCGGTAAATTTGAATCGTAATTGGGGCAACTATGATACTTATAATATGCCTAATACCTTGTATTCTGTAAAGTTTTGGCATGGAACTAAATTTTCGAATAGTGGAATACTTGGTAATTCCTCTCGCACAATTATTGCTACTATCAAAACAAATATTACTACTGCTAATAATAACCAATTTATATGTGGTTATGGTCTAGCATCCAGTAATGCTGCATTTGGGGTTCGATTAAGAAACAGTGGTACATTCGGTGGCAATAATAGTGACAAATATGTTTTGGGATTAATGGGTTATTCTAATGATTTCCATTCCAATTTTCAAATAACTGCGAATGTGGAGACTACAATTGTGGTTAGTTATAATTCAGAGAATAATACCGTATATTTCTTTAAAAAAGAGGAAAATTCGACAATATGGACAATGGATGTGGTTTTTGACCGCTGGAACGGCACCACGAGTCCTTTGAATACTACATTGGGACAGGGTTTTATGATTGGCGGATATCCTTCAAACTCAACTACTGTAAGTGACACTTTTTATGGAACAATTCGTCATCTAAAGGTGTTTGATTCTGCTTTTACTACTATACAAGAGGTTCAAAACAATATTGGGACTTGGGACTATACATATGTAACGGATTTTGGAAACGCCTTTTATCGCTGTGGTTGTCTCGGAATTAACTCAAATTCTTCTTTTAAAATGGATGGATGTAATTTTGTTAATTTAACAGATGGAAATGGAATGTACGAAAGTTTTAGAGAGTCTTTTGGTAATTCAAGTTACACAAATGGAAATAGCTATCCAACGAATTCGAATGGTGTTAGATTGAAAAATTGGAACATAAAACGCTCAACCAGCGATGGGTTAAGTTTGGGCCTAATGTTTTATGGTTGTACTAAATTTGATGGTGATTTGCGTAACTGGATAATCACAAATCCATCCGATATGTCTAGTATGTTTGATAGCTGCTCTGAATTTAATGGGAAAGGTATATCAAGTTGGACGATTACTTCCCCTGCCGGAATTAGTTATTCTTTAGGTAGTTTCTGTCAAAATTGTACGAAATTTGATCAAAGTTTGGGATTTCTAAATACGGATTCAGTTAACAGTTGGAGTAACTGGTTGGATAATACCACATTATCTGTTGGAAATATGGCTACAACTTTTGCATTATGGGAAACAAAAACATTTATTGGAACTCCAACTATTAATTTTGGAAATGGTAAATATAATTTTAAAGGATGGGTTTCTAAAGAAAATATATATAACACAACAGGAGTTACATTAGGGGGTAGTGGTCTTGCTGGAGGCGTAGGTCTTACTTTTGTAATACCGAATGTTCCTGAAGAAAATGATCTTAATGCCAGTTTTTTCAATACAGTGGAAAATCCAATTGTATATTCGTATTCTCCTATATATACTAAAACATATCCTGGAGGAACTTTTGATGGTTCCGGTACTTTATTAGATATGAATATGAATGAAGCAGCTATGATGGGAGATCGTAATCGAACATTTATAGCTACTATAAAAACAACCCATAGTGGTTCTGAGAAAGAACAGGCTATATTTGGATATGGTTCAAATCAACATGATATGCATGCATTCAGTCTGTCTATATCAAACAAGGTGAATCACGAAGGGAATGGAGATAATATATATAGCCTAATTCTTGTAAATGGTGGCGCTAATCAATTTTTCAGCAAGTTCAAAGTATACACAAATATTGAAACTACCGTTGGAATTTCTTACGAAGGGTCGGGAAATTATATATATATATTTAAGAAAGACCCAATCTATGGAATATGGGAAATGGATGCGATTCAACTGTCCATTGCCCTATGGACTACTCCGGGCAGCCATCATAACCGCCATCCAGATAGAGGATTGGCGATAGGTAGTTTTCCGTTTTTGGGCGGGGTTAATACTGCATCCATTCCATTTTTTGGGACAATTCATAATTTAACGATTTGTAATTATTCAATTGATAATACAAATCAACTATGGAGTCCAAACACTACACTTAATTGGAGTGTAAGTTCAAAACCGAATTGGTTAAGTGTTAATGCTGATGGGACACAATTGACGGGTAAGCCATCAAGGTCTGATTTTGGCTCTAACTCCAGCTTTTCTACTACAATTACATTAAGTGTAACTAATTTTGAAAACGAAACACTAAATCAAAATATTGTATTTACTGTTAATGCACCAGAAGATTATGAGGATTGGACTTGGAAAAAAGAAGGGTATTATTCTGTTTCAACTTTATTTCTTGACGATGACTACCACTATTTTGAGTCAGATCGGTGCGAAGCAGATGGTGCTTCAAATGGGAAGGTAGTATTGACACCTACTGAATTGAATATGCTTATTCAGAATACTTCGAATCGATTCAAGTATGGAACAATAATGGCAATTATGTATAACGTTGATATAAGAGATTTTCTAGATTATAAAGGAACTGACACGAATAATGATGGACGTCATTTATGGTATATTGGACCTCACAATAACAGTCGGGATGGGGATGACGATGATAATATGCATCAGAATTTTACATGGCATAGGGACAGTAATAACAATTCAAGAGAATGGATGAGACCAAGAATGTTTTATGAAGGCGATGAGTATGCAGCGGATATTAGGGTAGCACGCGAGGATTATGCATTTAGTAGAGACTATGACTGGATGCTAGTAACAAGTTGGCGAAACGATGGCGGCTCTGGTTCGCGTCATGTATTCTCGATGATGTACCGACCACATTCTTCTGACGGAAATCTTGGAAAACTAAAAGGTACAAATTCAAATTGGCAAAGGTGGAGAACTAGAACACATTTTGGTAACTCGACGAGCAATGGGAATGACTATAGAACTGACAGTGGTGTACCTTTCTGGGAAGATAAAGTCGCAACATCACATAATGGATTGATTATTGGTGGGTTACATCGTACTGATAAAGATAACAGACAATTTCCATTCGATTGTCGTGTTTTAGTTCTTAAAGATTATTATCATGGTAGGGGGCTTTACGGTAGTAACAGCGCGGTCCAACAGGGTCATTACCCAGCAGTGGATCCAAAGTATTATATTCAATATACTTCCGTAGATATGTTAGGATCAACACATATAGAATTTGATATAAGCTCTATGGATACATTTTCATTTGAATTTTTTCATAGAGTAAATGATCAGCTGAGCACTTCCAGCTATGATGGGAATGGTACAAATTATTATGGTTTAACGAGGCTTTATGCCGGGTCAACTTTCTTGAATTGGTTTGTATATGATGTGAATTACGAACTACCTGCGCAATATAAGGTGCAACAACCAAACGATGGGCAATGGGCTGGTGGCACGGGGGTGTCAGCCAGTGTTGGAAATTGGACGCATATTGTTATGACCCACGATAGAATAAACTCGGTAATTAAATATTATATAAATGGAACAGAAACTTTGTCTGGAAGTGTCTATTCTACTGCTAGTAGTATGGCGAATTGGTCTGTATATCGCTTAGAGGCCATGCAGCGCGGGGCGCCCACAGGGGTTCAAAGTGACCATTCTTATAAATACAAACTTTATAACAATGTAATTTTGAGTCAAAATGAGATTACTGTATTGTATGACGCCGGCGGTAATTAATATGTGATTATTTAATCAAAATATTGGTAGTTGGAATATATTCAGTGTTACAAACTACAGAGAAATGTCTATTTTTAGATTAAACACCTGATTTATGTATAAATAATATGTTATATAAATTATGTCAGAAATAAGTTCAGAGGAATTACTAAAAAATCCAGAACGAATAAAACATTCATATAAGGTTCGACCACACGGTTTAATTCAATACACAGAAGACGTTAAAAATCCACATAAAGAACAACTTCGTAATTTGAATGCTCAGTTAAAATATAGTGTAAATTATCTTGGTAGTGGAGTTGATATGAAGGGGAAAGATATTGCTCTTGGAACAAATTACTTTATTGAATCTGGAAAATGTGACCCGGAAACTTCATCAAGTAACTGTAAAGATAAAACAAAGTATACGTACGTACGTAATATTCCAACTGGAACTCTTCCTCCTTTGAATTTGAGTTTTTATAATGCGACTGGATGTAATTTGAGTGGACTTACAGAAGGTAGAGGATTACTTCCTGGTTTATTTGAGCAATTATATGACATAAATCCAATCGAGCTTGGACGAGCTATTTCAGAGACTGGTAATTTGGGAAGTAATTCATGTAAAGAAATGACATTACCGATAGGATATAAAATCTACGATGAAAAAAGAAATGGTGATACTTGGGATTGGGAAACAAAATGTACAGCGGGACATCATACAATGACCGAAACAACCGATAAAAATTTAAATAGAGAGATCAGAATGAAAAATAGACATATTCTTAATGCAAGATTACCGGGTCCGCTTCAATTACGTGAAAATTTTCAAGAAAGTAAACAAATGTCATATAGTACATTTACTTTAATACTATCATTAGTATTATTAGCGTCTTTACTAAGTATATGTTTACTTAAGAATTAGTTAAATTATCAAATTGAAAGTCTTCTTCGAGTGAGAATAATTGATCGGTTGAATTAACTGGTTTTATAGTAGAGTCATTCCCAGTAGTATCTACCCAGCTTTCGTTCCGGGATATATTCTCGAATGATAAATCTCCTGATAAGCCATTGGAATAAACACCTTCCAGACGGCGCATAAAAGAATATAGTTCTTTTAATTTTTGATTATTTAATTCGATTTGTGAACAAAATAACTGTTTGATATCTTTCATTTCATCTTTAATACTATTTAGTTCATTCTTGATTCTATTTGTAACCTTATAAAGATCATCTATTCTTCCATGAACTTCTATTTGTGTTTTAATTTGGTTAAGTCTCTCAGTTGATTGCATAATTTATCTTTAGATGTTATTTTTTCATAAACTACGCTTATTCTCTATATCTTCTGAGCATAGTTCCGTTGTATAGTTGTCTGTTTTTGGAAATGTATGATAAGCATGAAGAATGCCTAGATTAAGAGATAAAACCATGAAGAGACCATAAATTAATTTTGTAGATGTGAGTATCCAAAGAACGCAGGGGATTGTAGTTAATATAACTTTTGAGCGTATATATTCATAATATATTTTCAATAGTTCTTCTTTATCTTTAATATAATGATTTGAATGATTCGTATCGTTAATTAAGCTAACGATACTAATGGTGATTCCTTTTGTAAAATACCAGAATGTTGAATACAAGAAATATCCACACGAGTAAAATGAAACTAATCCGAAAAAACTATTTGATTTATGATATAAGTAGTGATTTGATAATAAAAACATTGAGAAAGTTACTATCGCATTAATATTTCCACAATAAGAAATGAGTTTATACATGTGTGTTTTTCCATTGACTAAGTTTGATTTATTTACCTCTTCTTCATTATTCAATATTTTGGAGAATCCAGCGAGTGCAAAATCACAATCAGTCCACGTAAAGTCTGTCATTATAAATAATATATGTGATTGGTCTTATTAAGCAAATTTACCAAGGTTTTTGTTCGAGTTGTCTACTGCCACGAATTGAAGTATTTATACTATGATTCATAATTTGACGTGGAGCCGAGATTTCTTTGTTGTAAGAAACAAATTGTTTTATTTCGGTAAGTATCATCTTTACAGCATAACTAATTACTAATCCGGTTAATTCTCTTACTTGACCAATAATATCATTTTCTTGATTTAGAGAATTTTGTAGAAAAATAGATCTCATTATGACTTTTAATTCTTCTTCACTCTGATTACCAATAATATGCTTTTTATCAGAGCGTAACCATACCTGATATCTAATACTTGCTTGTATAGATTTAATATTATCAGCAGAGAAAAAAGCGTAAGATAATGGTGTATTATATTGAATACCTTTTAGTTCATCCATGATATAAATATAGCTTTTTATTTTCAGAATTCGTCATCAATAAGACAGATATCCAATTTAATTGCTTCAAGTTTAGGTTTTTTATCAGGAAACATATCCCTCTTAATTTCTCCTGTAACATCATTTTCAATTCTTTTGCGCTTTTGTTCTACTTCATTCCAAAAGAAATCAATTTTTGGTCGGACATATTTGAACCAGTCTCTATTTCTTTTTATAAGTCTATTTGAATATTCTGATAATTCCCAATAATAAGACTGGGAATAGCAAATATTGGGGTCATCATTCCCAAATCTGTGTAATTCCGTATTGGTCCATTCTTTAAATTCGGATTCATTTAAATTAATAGATGAGTAAATCCATTTTCTCTTATTTTCTTTTGTCTCACTATTAAGTTCTTTATATTCAATCACGATTCCATAAAATTCTTTATGAGTTCCATCATTTATTTTTGTATAGAATTCTTCTTCACTCAGATTTTCATTCAATTTACATTCAAAGAAGTCACAATATTCCATTTGGCATACTTCAAGTTGTGTTTGACACTGAACCCAATACTTGTATAATGGGATACCTGTTAATTGACGACTAAATAAACATTTAATTTCTAACATATGTCCAAGTTTTTTATCACATTTAGAACTGGTAACAATCCCATCTGGTGAAGCTCCAAGATATGATATCGAGGGGTGTTTAATACAACCATATTCGGACACTTTTGTATCTGTCAACATTTCATATATAGATTGAGCAATAGGTTCATTTCTAATACCATGTCTAAGTGCTGGAGTACTTGGAAAACTCCCCTTATTTGCGGGTAATACTTTTTCTTTAAGTATTGTATTGTATTTCGATTTACTTTCAAAAACTTGACTCATGCTACTTGCTGTGATTACGGTATGTCGATATGAATACCATTCGGGTGTTCTTTGTACTGGTTGTGGTAAAGTATCAAGCCATTCTATTTTAGACCCAATATTTGGTATAATTTGTACAAGATCCCGCGTTATCATACTTTCTGACATAAATTTGAGTTCATTTTCATCATTACAATGTGAGTATTTTAATATCTCATAGTCCTTCCATTGATTATAAATTTCGGATACATTTAGATTAAATTTACGAATAATAGGTTTCATTAACTCAAAAATCTCATCTGACAAAAAGTCCTTCTCATTTTTGTCAGATAATTTTCTTAAAGCAATGAAAATTGATAAGTCCATTTCTTTATATTATGTTCTATCTGTTATTCATTTTTATATCTGTATTGCTCTATCAATTTAAATGAAGATCACTTTTACAATTTATAATATATTGATCTTTATTCTCCCAAGGATAAAAAGTAATTGCGATCCTTCCGATTTCCATAGGTAATAAACAAAAATTGATTATTTCTTCTAAACTTACATTTTCCTTCCCATATGTACTTTTACAAATGCCAAAATTTATAATATTATGAAAAATTGGATCTGAGATCTGCACTACTTCACCATTTTTTGACCAACACGTTATATTACACCCTTTTAGAAAAGGGAATATTACCTGTTCGTCGGTATTTGAATATATACGTTTATCTACAAATGCTATTTCACCGGAATAATACTTACGAATTCTACATTTTCCATGTAGAATCATCTTTCGTGTGTTTCTGGAAAAGAATGAGAATATGTATAAACTTTTCATTCCAAGTTCCAACAATTTCTTATATAAAGAATTCAAAAAATTAAAATCCATAATTATATGTTGGTTGTTGAAACCTTAATAATTATAATTAGTGTCTTTGTATTGTGGACGCAAATATATATACAAGATTGGAAATCCGGTATAATGTTCCTGTTTGTTCTTAGCCTGTGTCATTATGTACTTAAAACGAAAGTATATGTCGCTTTTGGAATAGCTGGTATTTTATCGTGTTTAGTTAATCTATCTTATTCTAAGATAGAAAGTTATTCGAATAAAGGGGATAAAGAAGAGGTAGAAGAAGAGGAGGGGTCTGAGTCAGAGTCTGAGTCGAATGGTGATGAAGAAGAGGATAAGGATTCGAAACCACTTAATGACAATCCAATCAACATGGAAGAAACTATAAAGGGGGCTCTCCAAAACTTTGATCCTAAAACTCTTAAAAATATGACAAAGGATACTACTTCTTTAATAAAGTCTCAATCCGAACTTATGAACATGATTCAACAGATGCAACCTGTCATATCAAAAGGATTATCGCTTGTAGACAAATTCCATGGTCAAGGGAAAACAGAAAAATTATTCAAACAGTATGACAATTTAAGAAAATTACAAAAATCAATTAAAATTGATGTTTAATTTTTTGCGTTCATATTTATTCCAAACAGATTTAGAATAATATTATATGGCGAGTGAGACAACATCTTTATCCAATTTGCCCAATAATACGGAATCAGATTCAGATCTTGTAAATAAAATTCTTAATCAACTTGATACTTCGAATGAAGTTGATACACCACCATCATTTGAAATAGAGAAACCACCAGATACACCAGTATCAATTTCAATTGATAAGCAGCAACCAGTCGAGGCAGCACAGTTATCAGAGCCAGTTATAAGGACAAGGGTATCTGAATACAAACCATCGCCAATACAAAGTCCTGAAAACATATCGAATATATTAAAAGTAATGGATATAAATTATATTTATAAGGCTGGGAAAATTTCTCTTGCAATTTCTATACTTTTCTTTTTGTTCATTCAATTTACAGACTCATTCACTAAAATATTTCGAAAAATTCCATATATAAAGGCAACATTCGGAGATGACTTTAATGTTTGTGGTCTAAATAATACTGGTAAAATACTTCAGTCTATATGTTTTGGAATTGTTTATTTCTTTTTAAAGTTATTCTTTCCCTGACTAATCGAAATTTATAAGGTATAACGATTCATTTTCTATTTGAACTGGTTGATATTGCTTAAAATCTTTAGGTATTATTTGATAGACTACAAATTTAGAAGTACGAACATACTTCTCTTTAGATGATACAGTACGATTTACACATCTTAATATCTGACGTAATATTGTTATCGAATTTTTCGGCGTTATATCATTTAAATATGTTCTTGCTTTACAGGGTATGTAGTATTCTTCGAGTTTTGGTTTTAGTTCATATAGGTTTTTAACTGTTCCGATTATCTCTAAATCTTTTTTTGAGAAATTAGTAACGTCATCAAAATCTCTTAATCCGAAAGCTTTTACAACATCCAGACACAAATCCTCGGGGGGATTTGTTTTGAATAACTGATTTTTTACCATTATTATAATACATTATTATTCTTTTTTTTTTAGTTGTTGCCATAATTTGTATCTAATGAGGTTTTGGTGCCGCAACACTTTCTCTATATTGTGCACCAGATTCAGTTAACACCGAATTGACATCTTCTGTCCACCATCTATTTGCTAAATATGGCAAACTTGCTTCTTTGTGAACTGATGTTTCGGCAGGTGTTCCTCCTGAAACACTATTATCCTCCAGAGCTGGTCCAGTCTTAGTCAAATCATATATTTCCGATGGGGATATTACATTATTAAAATATTGGAAACTTGAGACATATCCATTAAAGCCCCCATTTTGGGTCATATGAAGATTGTAATAATTTTGTCTCGGTAATGTTAGTAATGTGTGGGTGGTTTTAAGGCGTCCATTTATGTAAATGTTTGATACAAAATTCGATTGAGTATAAACAAAATGAATCCACTTACGTACGGGTAAATTGCTTATTTCGACATGTTCATTTGCCTTATCGTAACTATTTATATATAAACGCATTACGTTGTTATTTGGGTGTAACCATAAACCAGGTGATTGTATAAAACTTAGATCTTCTGGGGTATTTGTTGTGAAATTATCGATTTTTGGACCTTTGTGGAATACATGCTTCCACTGAGACGCTGGTGAACCGAAGGTCGACCAAGTTTCACCGTCTATATATAGCCAAATTGAATAGGTATATTCGATTCCACTCTCATTCGAAGAACGATTTAGTGTTTTGGCATATTCATCATTTGGGTTTTGTTTAATTTCACGACCATATTTCCCATTTACAATCCCATTTAATACTACAGGGGTGTCTTCGCTTCCCGTTGACATTTTATTGAGCGCCATTTTCATTATGTACAATAATACATATATTAACATACAAATGGCAATTCCTAAGAATATTTCTAATGCCATACTTTGATCACTACTATTTACGTAATCTTGTATCCTATCCATTTATCTTATCTAAATTTTTTTATATAGCCTATTATCATTATGGAAAGTAGATCATTATTTGGTTTAATATTGCTTCTTGTTTTGACATGTGTCGTGGTATATCTGATATACAAAACGTATGGGTGGTTAAACGGGAAAAATACCACAGATGTCACAATACTTGACAAACCGATTGAAATGGAAGCGGATATGCAGACATGTAGTGGTGCATTACCCCCCTCAGGTAATGAACACACATATAGTTTTTGGATGTACATTACTCAATGGGAAGTCACACCCGGTTCTCCTAAATACATATTTAGAAGAGAACATTCGAGATACATATTGAATGTTGCTCTTGGAGAGAATCAGAATGAATTACAAGTCTTCATTACTATGAAAAATTCGGAAGGTGCCTTCGGTGCTGGAGAAAAAGTATCCAGACTTGGCGAACTTTCTCTTGATGATGATCATACTCATCGTTTGACAAATCTTCCATTACAGGCGTGGAATAATATTACTATGACTATCTGGGGTAAAACACTTGACCTGTACTTAAATGGTAAACTCACACGAACCTTCGTTTTAGCCGCTCCTTTAGAATCATACGATAAAGGAGAATTTGCTCTCGGAAGTTCTTCAGAAGCTAGCGAGTCTACATTTAATGGATTCTTATCAAGATTTAAATATTTCGGACGTGTTGTTTCTCCAAGAGATATTTACTCCTTATATATGAAAGGTCCTGCAAATGCAAGTGATCTTGCCGATAAACCAAACACGTCTCAAGTTAGTATGAATCTTTCACTGGGTTCTTCACCACAATGCGCAACAGCAAACTAAAAATATAGTATAAATAATAATGGCTGATATAGCAAATCCTAAGTTTCTTGCTGGAACTAAGTACCTTTATCAATATGCTGATGCCGACTCTCTGCCAATTGATACATCTGAGAAACTCAAAAGCTTTGTTTCTTTAATTGAAGCGGATGACGCGAGCAATGGACCCAACCGGGGATTGAACCACTTATATATGGGTCTTCAAATCATTTCTCAAGATGGTGTAACCAACTGGTCAGACAAGTTGGACAGTATGATAAAACATAACTCTGAATACTATTACAAAGTTTATGCCTCTCTGTTCACAGAATTATTTCATGATTCACTTTTATCATCTTCCCCGTTTTTCAAAAAACTTCGTGACCGCGCAGCGAGAGCAAAATCAAATCGCCGCATGCATCTGAATGATGTACAAAACTCTTCTGAAAATGCTACGGAAAATTGGAAAACTGGTTCCAATCAACTACACATGTTATATGAAAGACTCCGTGCTAATCGTAACCATGAATATATTAATCTTCTTGATGATAATTCAACCCTCATCCGACAAGGACAATTAAATCATGATATGTTACTTCGTAGACAATTTATTAATAAATTATTACGTGATTTACTTATCCTAATCTGCTTATTAATCCTATCTGGATTCCTGAATGTTCTCGGGTACAGTATAACGACCGTTTTCACATTTAATGTTATTATATTTACTATTTTTGGATTGAACTTCTTATACGCATTATATTCAAGTCAACGTCGCCATTCACTTAATTACAATAGAATAGCTAAAAATAAATTCCCTATTCGTAATGAAGATGTACAAGCTAAATATACTTCTGGTAATTGTGAGGATAGTCCCGATCAAACTACTAGCGGTAGGTGTAAATCATTGCAATAATTAATAAACAAAAGATATAACTCATATTGATATGGGAGGAGGTGAATTACAACTTCATCGATATGGTGCTCAAAATATCTATCTAAATGGAAATCCTCAAATTACATATTTTAAATCTGTATACAAACGCCACAGTAATTTTGCAATGGAAACCATTCGACTTGATTTTGATAGCTCAAATAGTCTTAGTTTTACACAAAATTCCGTGGATAATACACTCGTATGTACAATTCCAAGAAATGCTGATTTAATTGACAAAATGTATCTTTCACTTAATCTTCCCGATATATACTCGGGTTATGAAGAAATTACAAATGATACCGGCTTAGTTTCCGAGTCAATCGCTTATGAATTCCAATGGATTCCTAATCTCGGATGTCAATTAATCAAAAAATGCTCTCTTACAATTGGTGGTAATGTTATCAGTGAATTATATGGTCAATGGATTGAAATATGGCACGAAATGTGGCAAGACACTGCCGCCAAAAATAACTTCGATTTAATGACTGGTCATCAACCGGACCTCTTCTTACCAGCCCATAATGGTAGAAATAGTGGTTTCTACCCAACTTCAACACTTGAGAAAAATCTTGATACTAACCCCGATTCGAATAATTATACTTTCACCAATTTCAAAAAAAACCCTTTTTTACAACCACCTTCTATACTTGGAAGACAACTATATATCCCTTTACCATTTTGGTTCACTTCTAATCCAGGTCTAGCTCTTCCACTTGTTGCACTTCAATATCATGATGTCAAAGTCGAATTTCAATTAAGACCTATACAAGAGTTATACACCATCATTGAAACTAAAGAAGGTGATTTAAAAAGAACCAGAGTTAAACCCGACCCTACTAAAATACACCATCATATTGGTAACTTCATTACATCCATCAGAGCAGATACATTCTCTGAAAATATAGATTCTCTTTCTGATGGAGAATCTAATATTCAAGGATGGAATATGGATTTACATATTCTTGCAAATTATATATTTTTAGATCAAGATGAAAGAAGACGATTCGCTGCGAATAATCATGAATATCTTATTGAACAAACATATCGACAAGAATTTTATGGTATATCTGGTAAAAAAGCACTTAAATTAAACTTCAATCATCCCGTCAAATATATAGCATGGTGCGGACAAAGAAGCGATGTTGATGAAACAACTGGAGGATCTATGGGCAGTGGCTTCAACAATTACACCAATTTTAAAAGTGAATATATCCATCCATCCTCATCCGCATATGTTACAGACTTGGGTAAGACAAAAGATGATCTACTACATTATCATACTTTTATTGATACTACTCGTTCTAAAGAAACGATTGGTACACAATCCACGCGTGCCACAGTCTGGAATACATCAGGAGATTTATTATCTAAAGAAAAAGCATCAAAACAAAAAATTCAATACTATGCCGATCAATTAGCAGCAAGTGATGAGAATAACCGGGCAGCGAGAGAAGATGACTATAATCAAGCTCTAAATGAATCGAAAATCTCACTTATACCAAATAAATTCAATTTTAGATTCTATGATGAAAATATTATTCAAAATAGTCGTCTCATTTTTGATGGGGTCGAACGTTATAGTACCAGAAACTCTACATTCTTTAGAGAGGTTCAAGCATATCAACATAACTTTAGATGTAATAAATCCGGAATTCATTTTTACTCATTTGCACTTGATCCAAAATCGAATCAACCTTCTGGTGCATGTAATATGTCCAGAATTGATAATGTAGAACTTGAAATTGAAACTAATCCGTTACGAAATACCCACAGTAATTTTAAACCATATAACTACAATTTTTTTGTATATGCCATTAATTATAACATACTTAAAATTACAGGCGGTATGGCCGGTACTGCCTATTCTAATTAATTTATATTCATATATTATATGACAAAACCAGATTTTATGATGTTTGGTCGAATACTATTATTTATTGTTCTCTCTGCTGCAGTTATTCAATTTTTCTGCCAACGAGAAACCTTTAGTCCTTGGAATAAATACGGCGCAATTGCGATTGTTAATATGCCTTCCAAATCAACAAAAACTACCAGAAGGGAGTACGATTATGTATCTACCAAATTCCCTTATAAGGGGGCACCCAAAACAAATCCTATTCCAATATCACCAATTACTGCCAGACAAATTGCCTTAAGAAATCCTTAAATCTTTTGCACTTTTGTAAAAGCACCAGTTGCTTCTAATTCACAACTTTTTGGAATATACTCTTTCTCAAATACTCTTTTACATTTATGTTTCTGTGGACAATAGTGTTCAAGACATAATACCTTGCCACATGTACAAGCCATAGTTACCATTTTTTTCTTATTACAATGTTCACACTTTGTTTTAGCCATTTGTATCTTATGTTATCTTACTATTTTACTTTATAGTTTTGCCAACAATTAATCATTTTTTTACCCATCTCAATAACTTCCTACTCTTACCACCTGCTCTATTTATACGCGAAGAACGAACATTACACGTTCGAGACACTTGCTTTTTCAAAACATTTATTCCTTCCAGAATCTCGGGTAAATCTTCCTCTATACGATGTATATTCATTCCATTTATTGCAAAAAATTCCGCCCCAGGCTCACCACTTACTAATAATTTATGAAATTTTACATTATATCCCTCCAGTTCATGTCCCTGTATCTCAACATCCCAAAAAGCAAAAATATCATCATGTTCATATGATATTAAATCTTCAGTAGGTCCCACTATGATCTCCTCAAAAACATCAAGAGGCTCTCCTACATCTATTTGATTATCATTTAGATTTATAAAAATACCACTACCGAGTTTTACAATCCCTGTAACTATATGTTTCAAAAACAATTTTATATTTCCTTTCGCAGCCACTGATGGCGTAGTATTTCCTAATATACCTCGAATCGCTCCTGCCAAAGTCTCATAATTAAATATTTTTTGAGGGACATTAGGAAAAAAATTCGTCATTTCAATATGTATATTTGGATTATTTGGTTGAAACTGATTTATAACCTTTCTCATCCATCCCTCTAAATATCCAATCTTATCATATATATCCTCACAAACAAATTTCGGATGACTTCTATTTAAAGGCATGTCATCTATCCTATCTTCTTCCATTTGAACAAAGTTCCAAGACCCAGGCATATATCTGTCCAATTTTTCAAGCTCTTTTTTACTATACGGCTTTAAGTTTTTCATACCACCATTATAATAATACTTTAATCTTCTTTTTCCACCAGATTGATTTTCAAGATTTAGTCTTTCAAAACTATCTTTTGCTTCTAAATATCCTTCACCAGACCCTGGTGAATAATAACATTTTTCAAGTTCACTTTTTGTATCCTGAAGTTCACTTTTTGTATCCTGAAGTTCCTTTCTTAATTTTAGAAATTCATTTCTCAAATTATTGTTTACATTGAAGTTTACAAATATGGAATCAGTATCTCCATCAATTATGCGTCGAGAACTATCATATAGCTGTCGGCGACTCCACTGCTCCGGGTTGCCCGTATCCATTTCATAATCTGATATAATTTGGTCAAAAGTCTCCAAGCTCATACTATATGTATTTTTTTTTATTATATACTATTCATGACATTTTCTCAAAATTATACTAATGTTACAAATCAATTATCTAAACAAATTAATCCGGTTGATATAAGCATATGGGTTTTTATACCTGCTCTTTTTGGTATCGCTTTGACTATTATTATTATGAGTATTTGGCAACCAAAATTTGAAGGAACTTATGAATATTGATGATTGTTCTAATGCAAGAAAGGTTAATGGTAAAGTTGTTGATACAGATGATTGCGAAAAAAAGAGGATAATATCGCTAAAAGAAATGTAATTATCATATTCATTTTATTTGTAGTAATACCCGCAATATTTGGCGGACTGGGGTATAAACTTGGATTTTACATTGCAAATCCTAAACTTGGTGCGGGTATATATGTATCTGGACTTTTCTTTCAAGGTGTCCGAGGTAAATAATATTATTAATATTAAGAGTTTTTTAAGAATTAGTAATAATGTCTTGGTACCATATATATAGACCAAAAACTCTTGATGAAATATCTTCTAATAAAAATGTAGTTGGTTATCTCAAAAATATGATAGAACTTAATAAATTTTCTCATTTTGTCTTATCCGGTGATGCGAGTAGTGGAAAAAGAACTCTTATCAAAATTTTTTTAAACACAGTTACTCCAAATGAAAATACACTATGGTTAAATCATTTGTCATTAAAAACAATTGATTCTAAAGAAAAACTCAATAGTTTTATTAACTCTAAAACGAATAGTGCTCATAAATGGCTTATAATAGAAAACTTACATAAAATGTCGAGTCAATTCTTATATGTTTTATATAATATTCTTTCCAGTACATCAATTGTAGTATGTGTTCTTGAATCAACTCATCATATTGATTTATCTTCCTGGGCAATAACTTTTGATATGAAAACACCATCTGAATCGAATTTACAGGATATTGCCCGGAGAATACTAAAACAAGAAACCCATCGATATAATAAAAAATTAGTTAATAAATGTATTGAGTATTCCGAAGGAAAATTATGTACATTCTTATTTTTCTTACAAGTTAAATATCAAAAAAATACAGACATTATGGAATTTTCGCATTTACCATTCTCTTATGAGAAAATTCTTTATAATGAGCACCTAAAAACACGTATTACCGAACTTTTTAGACTAGAGTCGGTTGGTTATTCTCATATGGATATCGCAAAACAATTATTTAAAAATGTTTGTTGCGACTCATCCAAAATTGATTATTCAATTATACTTGGAGATGCCATAGAACATCTTAATCATTTTGAACACGACCCTTATTACTTATATGCATCTATTTGTAAGATATGGAAAATTGATACGAAGCTTAAGCAGAACTGTTCAAAGACTGAGTGTATGGATTGTTAATATATGCCTCTAAATTAGTTACATCTAATCTTGAACCCGTATCTAATTGACATTTATCGGTTGTCATATTCATCTTTTCTGAATCAAAAACAGTATTTTGCATTGGAGTCACTCCTCCAAAATTTTTCCTATTCTCTAAACATTCTTTTGAATCAAATTCACCCAAATGTGTCGCCTCTGAAACTTGTTTTATACTTGATCTTGTTGGCTCACGTCCTTTAGATACGCCCTCTTTTAAGTCATTCAATGTTGCATTATATATATCAGAATACGAAGTAGGCTTAATTTCACCTTCAGCATTACCAGTATACTCATTATTTGATAGGTTTTGTTTATTTGTTTCTGGAGCAACAGTATCAGTTACGGAATAGGCGCCATATGTTCTTTGATTCGCTTGTCCAGAATATTCGGTTGTAGATACATATTGTCTTGCTGTATCTGGTGCATGCTTTGGATTTGTTATATATCCTGAAGGACCCATTGAATTTGTAGCGACTCCTCTACGATTCGTTTCATCTATTGTTTCTTTTACAGTTCTCTTAGCCAAATCCATATTTTGTACTGTATTCATTGTAGATGGACCGGTCGGATTCCCATAATCCAACCATTGCTTTAATGTTTCTCGTGCAGTTTTCTTAGTTGGATCTGGATTATCAGAACGACCTGCCGCAGATACCATTCTTAATGCTCCGGCACGATTATCATGAATCGCTGTCTCCTTTATGGTTGTTCTTGCTGTATCATTTGTATCATATGCCGTTGAACGCTTCTCAACACTATTAAAATTACGCTCGGGTGCGGAATCATGAATATTTGTTTCTTTTATTGTAGGACGTAATATATCCTGAACAGGAGCTACAATCTTATTAACAAGACTTGTTGCATGACCCATATAAGATATATCCTTAGACTCTTCTTTTCGAATCTCGGAACAATACTGTATCTTTAGTTTCGATTCATTCTTTTGACTTTGAGCATTACGTAAACCAAAAGTACCTAATCCCTGTTTGTGCGTTGTTTGATTGGAATAAGACTCGTGAGACTCTTGTGCTTTAACAACCGATGGACCCGCAGGCGCGGCATAAGAATATAGTGTATCTTGGCGATTCGTCTTCTTATCAGAAAATACTTCACGCGATGCTTCACCTGATCTTACAACAGTTGTATTCATACGGGGTGCCCCATCGTATGAATGGAAACGAATTACCCTATTCTTACTTACTACTGGCTCCATTCCACGCCGAGTCCCCTTGAAACCACGTACCATACGACCCTCGTAACTAATTTTTGGATTCGTTTTTACACGTAAATCATCTATTGACGGTTGACCCGCATATTTTATTGCGTCTGCTTGATGAAAACCACCAGATGGTTCTGCGTTATATCCCTTATTTAAACCGGGTCCAACTTTCACAGGCTCAGTTAAAGGTATTCCTTGATGATATCGTGATGCAGAATAACGATCCATCATTCTATCATTCGAATTCTGAGTTCCATATATATTATCTTGGTTCAAATCAAACATTGGCTTTACCTCCTCTTTACTCTGCTCAATATGGGACACCCCGGTAAATCTCTCAACTAAACCATTTGAATTATTCAAATCCGTATTTTGTTTCACACTACCACCATAAAATGGTACCATATTGTTATGTGTAAAATCACCATTTTTTTTCATATTCCCAGTTAAAGAGCGACTTTCCCCCGAAACATTTTCATTTAAATTCCCATCGCGCCCAGAACCAGGACGTTCCAAATATATTCCACCTACCGTATTCCTTTTAGATAGATGAGTATCCATTGTATGTCTCTCATACACCCTCGAGTCTTGTATACTACTATCAAAAACATCTGGAGATTTACCACCTCCACCGTTATTTTTTACATTTTCTTGTTTTGCATTCAAAAGCCAACCTCCGGCGGCTAATCCTCCGCCAACTAATAATGCATCCATATTATTTGTGAAGTTTTTTATATAAATAAAGTCCTACACATTTTCATTTCAAGAGTTTATTACATTTCTTTGATATCTCTAAAAATAACAATATCGTATCATATAATGATGGAATCACTATCGCCGAATACTTCTGTAATTCTAATACAAATTTCTCCATATCATTCATCCTAATACATATATCTAAAATTGGTAATTCACTATAGTGATACTTCTCAGCCAAAGAATGAATTATTGATACACTTGTAGCTTCTTTTAACTTATTTATAATTACATCGGCGATCTCTTTATGGATATCACGGTATGTATTATGTCCTTCCCTGTTTGATATCTTCTTATGTAACATAGTCAAATGCTTTAAACTATTTAAATTCCCATCCGATTCATCTACCATCTTTCTTAATAATTCAATACTAACATCCGGCAATCTTTCTCGAGTAAAATATAACATTCTCTCAGCTAACGGTGTCGGTACACGAATCAAAAAACATCTACTATTTAAAGCCGGATCTACACTATCTATATTACGACACGTAAACACATATCTACACGTTAAATAAGTATCCTCAACTAATTGTCTAAATGCCTCTTGTTGTGCACCAAGATAATTCAAATAACGTATATAAATTATCTTACTACAATCAGCAGATATATCCCTTGTTCTACCAATTTCTTCGATTATTTTAGGCAAATTTGCCTTCTTTCGTACACACTCTTTTGCATCAAATCTAATGTATGTTGATGTTGAATAAAATCTAACACCAGTATCTTCCCAAAACCTTATCTTTTCCTTCTCATGTTTACCCGAATTTAACATCTTTAATACCAAAGTATGCTTACCAACACCCCTACCACCATAAAAAATCGTATTTAACATACCTTGTGAAAAATACTTTGTTATTCTATCCTCTATTTCCGGATGAATCTTCATTATTCTTTATACTTTTCCAGTCTTTATTCTACTTTTATAAACCATATAATATCTCATACATATAACCATTATAATGGACCAATTCTATACGAATAAAGATGTATCTATTAAATGTTTTGAAACACTTAAAAAAGAGGTAAATATAGAATCATATGACATACAACTTGAACCATCCGCTGGTTCTGGCTCATTTTATAAACTTATGAATCCTCAAAAAAGAATCGGACTGGATATTGACCCAAAATATCAAGGGATTATTAAGCAAGATTTCCTTTCATATACTCCTACTCATCAATCATATATTTCTATTGGTAATCCCCCATTTGGAAGAGTCTCATCACTTGCAATCAAATTTTTCAATAAATCTGCGCAGTTTTCTGATTGTATTGCCTTTATAATACCAAGAACATTCAATAAAGTTAGTGTACAAAATAAACTTAATCTTAACTTTATATTACAATATTCTGAAGATTTACCACTTAATCCTTGCTGTTTCACTCCAAAAATGAGTGCAAAATGCTGCTTCCAAATATGGGTTCGCTCATCTGTTCCAAGACAAATTACAGTATATAGTAAAACTCATCCTGATTTTGATTTCATACCATATGGTGAAAAAGACAATAATAATCAACCTACACCCCCACAAGGATCTGACTTTGCAATTAGAGCATATGGTGGAAAATGTGGAGAAATTGTTGACCAAAATTTACAAAATCTTAGACCTAAGAGTTGGCATTTCATTAAAGCAAATATTAATATTGATTTATTGAAAGAACGCTTCAATAATTTAGATTATTCTATGTCTACTTGTACTGTTCGTCAAAACTCTTTAGGAAAATCAGAACTTATACATCTTTACTCCAATCTTATTGCCCGGTAAAACGATTATAAGTCTTATGTTCTTAATATTATAGTAATATGAATATGAATATGAATATCTACAATTTTATTCTTTTATCTCTTACAATCATTGCTTTACCTAAAATTATTAAAATTGTCCATTATTGTGGCGCCGCATCTTGTCATGTATTTCTAAATAAATCTAATCATCCACATTAAATTTAACTTCACTTATTCCAAAATTTACCTCACTATCGCTACTTTCTAATTCTGAAGAACTACTACTGTCCAGTTCCTCTTTTATATTCTTTTCTGTTTCTACATCAATCACTGTTTTATATCCACAATTATAAAACTCTTGTATTACACTCCCATTCAAATCAAATGATGCATCAAAATTATAATTACATAATACAGAATAGCTTCTACCCTTATAATTCTTTAAAGTAACATCCTGAATCTTTCTTAATGGTGATTGCACCAGTATTCTCAAATATGTCATTATGTCGATTTTTTCATAATATCTTTTAGAACATGTTAAACAAAAACTAATCGACTCTTCTCCAGAACAATTACACATATCTACGGGATGATTACTTACTAAAAATCCATCCACATATAATCGATTCTGATATGATACAGGTAAAAACAAAAATGGTACTGCTATCGCCATACACAATCCATCCAAAATCTTCAATGATGGGGTATTCTTATAATCTAATAATACCAATGATTCGGTATTCAAACAAAATGTCGTAAATACCAACTCTATGCCCATTGTCTTATAAATATCCAAAAATGTTATCTTCTCATCATAACCTTTATGTAACAATACTATTTCAAATAATCTTCTAAAGCATTTAGTATCATGTAAACCATACTCATCAAAAAAACTCAGCCACTTATCAGAACCTAAAGGACTTATTTTTGATATCGGTATATCTTTTAACACTTTTAATATGGAACTTGGATTATATCCTATTGATAAAAAAAACGCGACCACTGCTCCCCCAGATGTACCTACCCATCTCTTTACACTATTTAAATCGAAATTTTCGGAATCAATTAATCCCTGAATACATCCTACGAATGATATTGTCCCAAAATTACCACCGCTAAATATTACTTCCTTCGGACATCTTACCATGACTTAATTTTATTAATATTCAATCATCACTTAACGCATAATCTTTCATATTTGAATAATACTTTACATTTATAATATCTTCCTACCATTATGACTAATTATAATAAAGAGAAAATACTTGGAAGAGTTAAATGGTTTAACAGTAAACTAGGATACGGATTTATAACACACACAAATAACCATCAAGAAGAATGCGATGTTTTTGTTCATTGGTCAAATCTTATCTTATCCGAAAAAGAATTTCATACTCTTTACAAAGGCGAATATGTTGAATTCGAACTCGAATCTTGTACATGTAATTCAAATACTGTAGGCGTTCAAGCTTGTAGCGTATCCGGACCAAATAACACACCACTTCTTACAACTACACATGGAGATTTCTCTACATATACACACAATATTAATCGATTCTCGCATGTTTTTAATGTACGACAATTACCTATTTCCGAATTCTCTAATCCAGATAACTTTTCTAAAAAAACTGTTCAATATTACCAACAAAATATATAAACTTAATTCTTACCAAGTATTTCATCTACAAATCCTAACTCTAAACACCTTTCGGCTGGAAGCCATACCTCCGATTTTAATAGACTATCCAATTCCTCTTCTTCTACATTGCTATTTTCTAAATATATATTTCTCAAATTATCCATAAAATGATTGAAATTATCTATCTCCTGACTCATTTCACTTAATTTTCCAGATGTTTGCGCTCTCAATTGATGCACTAATACACACGAATTTTTTGTTATAAATCTTTTATCACCACATATCGCAATCAAAGACGCGGCTGATGCTACAAAACCATCTATATAAACATGTACTGGAGTATCTAACTCCTTTATTAAATCACATACATAAAATGTTGGTAATAACTCACCACCCACACTCTGTAAATGAAGCTTTATTGGTATTCTTTTCCCGTATAATGCTTCCGTTTGTTTTGATTGTATATCTAATTGAACTAACGCCTCCACTAATTTAGTACAAGAATCGCTTGTTACAGGTGTATGAAATCGTATGGTTAAAGGCTTCACCGCTGGGCGGGAATTTGACTCGGTTTGTTGAGGACCACCTTCCATCTTTTGCACACAACGTGGTAGATTACCAGTCTTACTTACAATATTCACCAATCCATTCGTAGAACTTACTACACTAAAAATACTCAAAATGAAACCAATGATTCTCATTATATTGCCACATGTTTTAAAACACGTGCACCATATTTAAGTATTTTTGTATATAATCAGTATATGAATGGTCAAGATTGGAAGCAAGTTGATATTGGAAGAAAACATGGCGCCTCTCTCACAAACTCCGAAATTCTTATGAAACAACAACATGCCAAAAGAACCGGTAATACAATTTCTAAACACAAAACAGTCTTTAAAAATGCTCCCGATAATGCTAAAACACTTGACGATGCCACAGAATCTTTGAAAATAGATAAACTTCGCCACGGTAAAGACATTATGCAAGCAAGATCTGCTAAAAAGATGACACGAAAACAACTCGCCGCTAGACTTAGTCTAAAAGAGGAAGTTATCGCAAGTTTTGAAAACAATTCAGTTCTTTCTACACCCGCTAACAAGCAGATCTTAAACAAAATTAAACGGTGCTTATCTATCAAATAAATAGAAATTTATTGTTTATGTCTCGTTATTTTTCCATTATTCTTTATTTTATCCCCCCTACGTCTTGTTTTTCCCGAACCACCATGACGAGGGTCAGTCAAAGCTCTGTTTACACTATTCGTGCTCTCAGCTCCTAGCCTTATAAGTTAATTCGATTTGATCTAAATTTACATATATTTGCGATAGAATCGGTATTTTAATGTCTTTCCCCGTATAATCGTCCCCCTATTATACTAATTTTATAAAAAAATGAAAGGGTGTATATCACAAACAGAATAAGAAGGTGAGAATAATATTAATTATGGATAAAAACAAAACTATTGCTAAATACAAGTCGCATACACATCGTGAACATATCTACAAGATACCCGATACTTATATTGGTTCTGTAGAGATGTCTACTGGTCCGTCGTGGAAAGTTGATAAGAATCGAATGGTTCAATCAACATTATCCCACATCCCCGGACTGTATAAAATTGTAGATGAGGTAGTAGTTAATGCATGGGATCAATATATTCGTTGTACAGATTCAAAATCAAAGCGCACAGTTACATATATTTCGATGTCAATTGATAAAGAAACTGGAGTTGTTACTGTAGAAAATGATGGCAAAGGTATTGACGTTGTTATTATTCCGAAACAAGGTATTTACGCAGTTGAAATGATATTTGGTAAGTTACTTACGAGTACGAATTATACTGAAAATGAAGAGCGTATTACAGGAGGTAAAAACGGATATGGAGCAAAACTTGCGAATATTTTCTCACAATGGTTTGAAGTAGAGACAATTGATACGAAAGAGAAGAAGCGCTTTTCACAGCGTTGGTCAAATAACATGCAAGTTCGCCATGAACCAGTTATTAAGTCTGTTTCATCTAAAGAGAAGGAGTTTACAAGAGTAAGCTTTCTACCAGATTTTAAACGATTTGGACTTTCTGGTTGGACAGACGATATGATTGATATATTCAAACGGAGGGCTTATGAGATTTCTGCTTGTTGTGGAGATAAACTTAGTGTTACATTCAATGGCGATGATGTTCCGGTAAAACGATTCAAAAACTTTTGCGAGTTGTATTTCGAGGAATCGAATCTGATTGTATATGAACGTGGTGATAAAAGATGGGAAGTTGCGATAGGAATCAGCGATGATTTTAAACAAGTATCTTTTGTGAATGGTATATATACATCTAAAGGCGGTAAACATGTTGATTATATTGTGAATATAATTAGCAAAAAGATTGCTGAAATAATTCTAAAAAAAGAAAAAGTCAATGTAAAAACCAGTTATATCCGCGAACATATTTTCGTATTTGTAAATTGTATCATTGTAAATCCTTCGTTTGATAGTCAAACAAAGGATTTTCTCACAACGCAAGTTTCGAAATTTGGTTCTTCTTGTAAATTTACGGACAAATTCTTTGATAACCTAATTAAGATTGGTTTAATGGAAAGAGTTCTTGAAACATATCAATTTAAAGAATCAAAACTTATCAAGAAAACAGATGGGAAAAAGAAAAACCGTCTTTACGGTATTCCTAAACTTGATGATGCGAATGAAGCTGGTGGTAAACGTTCCGAAGAATGTACACTGATTTTAACGGAAGGAGATTCTGCAAAAGCAATGGCTATTGCTGGTCTTAGTGTAGTAGGGAGAGACTTATATGGTGTCTTCCCATTACGTGGTAAAGTCATTAATGCTCGTGAAAAGATCGTTTCAAAACTAGGACTCGCCCAAGTTATGAAGAATACGGAGCTGATTCATATGAAGCAAATCCTTGGACTGGAGCAAGATGCAAAATATAAGGAAGTTTCAAAGCTTCGTTATGGTCATATTATGATTATGACAGACCAAGATCTTGATGGAAGTCATATTAAAGGCTTAATCATCAATTGGTTAGATACATTCTGGCCAGAATTGCTAAAGATAAAGGGGTTCGTATGTTGTATGCAAACACCAATTGTTAAGATGCTTCAGAAAAAGAAGGAGGTTTTGTTCTACTCTCTTCGTAAATACGAAGAATGGAAAAATAAAAATCCTAATTATCAAAAGCTCGGATGGAAATCTAAGTATTATAAGGGGCTTGGTACAAGTACTACATCTGAAGCAAAATGTTATTTCAACAATATGTGTAAAATGGATTATATTTGGAGCTCTACATCTGAAGATACGATTGATATGGCATTTAATAAGGATAGAAGTGATGACCGTAAAAAATGGCTTGGACAAAGAGACGAGAAACTAGTACTTGAAGAAGAAAAGGAGGTTCCTTATTCCGATTTTGTGAATAAGGAACTGATTCATTTCTCGAACTACGATTTACATCGATCTGTTCCACATATTATGGATGGATTAAAGCCATCGCAACGAAAAATTCTGTTTGCTTGTTTTAAACGTAAGCTTAGGACAGAAATTAGAGTTGCTCAACTTGCGGGTTATGTATCAGAACATTCTGGTTATCATCACGGCGAAGAATCTTTGAATAAAGCAATTATTGCAATGGCTCAAAATTTTCCGGGATCGAATAATATTCATCTCCTTGAACCGAATGGACAGTTTGGAACTCGTCTACAAGGTGGAAAAGATGCCGGTAGTCCTCGTTATTTACATACAGTTCTTTCAGACGTTACACAAAAAATCTTTATGCCAGAGGATTCTTATGTACTTGAACACGTAGAGGATGATGGAATGTATGTAGAACCAAAATATTATGCACCGATCATTCCATTTATTCTGTGTAATGGATCACAAGGTATTGGAACCGGATATAGTACATCTATTCCATCATATAATCCTAAGAGCATTGTCAAATACATGAAAAATAAACTAACTAATAAACCAACGCCAGAACTTATTCCGTACTTTCATGGATTTCGTGGTGTAACTAAAGTGGTTAATGGAGAAATCTTTACAAAAGGAAGATATGAAATTATTAATTATAAGACTATTCTTATATCAGAACTTCCTATCAATACATGGATTGATACTTATAAAACATGGCTTGATGAGATTGTTACTGAACAAAACATATCTGCGAAGGAGAAAAAAGAAAAAGCAAAATTAGGTATTAAACCATCCAAGTCCAAATCAAGTGAATATATCGGTATTAAGAATTATAAAAGCCAAAGTACTGAGTCAAAAGCTCATTTTGAAATAGAGGTTGATCCCAATGTATTACATAATTGGCTTAAATCCGCCGAAAGTATTCAAAGAAGGGGGGAATTCAGTGATAATATCGAAAAGAAGTTCAAATTAGTATCCAAAATCTCTGTCTCGAACATGCATTTATATTCCGCAGATACAAATACTGTTAAGAAATATAAATCTCCGGATGACATATTTGAAGAATTTATTATTCATAGACGGACGATTTATGTTAAGAGAAAGGACTATATTCTCAATAAACTCAAAGTTGAAATGGATATACTAAATGAAAAAGTTAGATTTATAAATTATGTTCTTAATGATGAACTTGATATTCGTAAACATACTAAATTACAACTACAAGAATGGTTAGAGCAAAAAGACTTTAAGAAGACAGAAAATGGTGATTATAACTACCTTATTGGTATGCCACTATATCAAATCACAAAAGATATGGTTGATCAACTTAATAAATCGTGCGATGATAAGAAAACAGACTATCAAATCGTTCTTGAAAAAACTATTGAGGATATGTGGTTGGAAGATTTGTCGGAACTTGATAAAGAAGTTGATAAACATCTTCTAAAATCAATTAGTATTAATGATACAGTTCTTAGCAGTTCTAAAAAACAAAGAAAAACTAAAACTAAGACTAAAGCATAAATTATACTATGTCAGATACTTCGTCTAAATCAATAGACTGTTTATCGTTAAATAGCTTTAAACCGCCACCATAAATTATATCTGGTAAAGGCAATATACTATCTTCTATATCTTTTCCAAATTTTTTTACATAAACATCTATTATTTCATTTGGAACCCTTGGTCCATAACTTATCAAATCTACATACCGAACCTTCATTTGACTTAAAAAATCCGATTCTGATATACTAGGTATAGATAGCTCTACATATATTTCGTTTTTGAACTTTGTCCAATTTTGAAAAGACTGTACATGAAGTTCACTTCTTTCTCCAAAACCAAAATAATCCTTTAACCCACTCAACAATACACATAGCATATTAATTGATCCAACAGTACACTCAAAAATTAATAAATTTTTATTACTTGTCATAAAACTATCAGCTTTATATACCAAAACACCACCAACTGTATTTAGAATTAATAATGGGACTGATATAAATAACTTCTTTCTAAATAGGGATTTCGCAGAACGATCATGTAACCATTTGTAAACAATCGCATGTGAAGCCCACGTTTTTAATAAAATATTCTTACTTATCATTAAAGATATTAACTTATAGATCATTAAAGCTATTAAAACACATGAAATACGTTTTATCACTCATAGCTATAAACATCATTGCCGTATGTAATTCTTTTGAAGTAACATTCTTACGATATACCTCTAAACAATTAATTGATAAATTAAGACCAAGTATCGAGTATACAACTACTCAAATTCGTAAATACGAATACGGATCACAAGACATATCTTATTGGATATCTTGTAATGGTAACTTACATAAAGCTCTTAAATATGCTAAACTACGCGATGATAAATGTTTGTATCTTGGATGGATTCCTAATAAAAATCCTAAAATCGCAAATTTGGCAGAAGCAGATTATCCATATATTTTTGTATTCCTTGATATTGAATCTCCAAATATACTTCGGTTAACCCATATTATTCAAAATCCATCTATTCAAATTAAAATGGATCTCGGTATATTTAAGAAAGATTTACAAGAATTTACAGATAATATTGGCATATATTTAGATATATTGCCATTAAAAGATTTTGATAATGGTAGATGGTATCTGGACTTTATACATTCGCGCTCATAAAATTAATAATATTAAATTAGGTATATACTATGGATGAATATCTTATTAAAAAAAAGGGTGAATTGTTTGAATCTTTAGACCCGGATGCACGTAGAAAACTATCTAAAAATACTACATTTGATAGTGCCTTCCTAATTAGGAAGTTTTATAAACTAAATCAAATCAATCCAAATCAAGATACACCAGAACCTACACCTGAAGCTAAACCAGAACCTACACCAGAACCTACACCAGAACCTACACCTGAAGCTAAACCAGAACCTACACCAGAACCTACACCAGAACCTACACCTGAAGCTAAACCAGAACCTACACCGGAACCAACGCCTGAAGCTAAATCAGCACCAACGCCAGAACCTACACCTGAACCAACGCCTGAACCAACGCCTGAAGCTAAATCAGAACCTAAACCAGAACCCATACCCGAATTGGATAAGAATTTTGAATCTATAGAAAATACATATCCAAATGAGGGACTTTTAATGGAAGTAGGTGATTCGAATGAAGGCGTATATATAGAAACAGATTCTGAAAATTTAATTGTATATATTGGAAACGGTGATGTTCAATCGCATACTGTTCTAATAGACGAATATATGGATGAATATACGATTGAACATGGTACAGATAGAGCAATTGAGATTCGAGTTAGTAAGAAAGCTTTTAAACAACATTCCGATGATTCGAGTATGATTATTGAATTATATCCCCAAACAACAGATGATATTAATATTGGTGGCATACGTGTATGGTTTTCGGGGGTTTTGGTAGCAAGTTATCAACATGATTTTATTACAGAACATTTACATAGTATAGGTAGTAATGGAGGTTTTCGCTCAATAAATGATGTGGTTGTATCAAATAAAAACATTAAATCATGGAAAAACAAATATCCAAATGAATGTAAAATTTTTTATAAAAAAACTGGAAGATTTATTACTTCTAATTTATTATCAAATATTGGAGCTTCTGGGAAAACATATAGAGATTTTAACTCATTTAGCCAATCTGCTATAAATTATCTATCATCTAATACATCGGATGAGTATAAAGAGGTTTTGACAACCAATTCTCCAAAATATGTATCAAAAGACAATCAGTATAGTTCCCATACAATGCTTATTTATTTTCCAAATATTGATTTATCGTAAATAAGGCTCTTTATCATTAAACATAGATTGGAATTGACCCATTATATCCTGATCGTATAATTGTTCTTCATAAATTTTTCGAGGTATATAACGATATTGTATCTTTTCGGGACATTTAAATGACATTTTTGTGTAACCAATTGTTATAAATACTACTCCTGCAAGTAAAAGTGCTAAGGCAAGTGTACGGAACATATTAATATATAGTAATAGACTTTTTTTTGATGAATATTATAATGAGTGATAGGACCAATCAAGAACAAAGTTATCGTTTAAGTCACATGACTACAATACCTCGTGCAACCGAAAATACACCTATCGAATCCGGAACAGGAACAGGAACAGGAACAGGAACAGGAACAGGAACAGGAACTTTTCAAGAACCTGTCGTTATGCTTCAAGATCTGGATGATAATGATGATCCACTATACAAATATACCGAAATGGTACCGGGTCTAATAAAGACGCCAAAAAAAATGGGATTTTTTGATGCCATGTATTTTATAGATGACAATATTTCTCGTGCAACAGGTGTCTTAATTACGGGTACAGAAAGATGTCCAAAAAACAAAAAAACAAAATCTTTAAAGATTGGTGAAAAATCTTATTTTACAAGTGGAATATGTGGTCCAGAAAGTACAAAAGAGTGTGTCGGTCAACCTCGAAATATTATAGTAGACAACTTACCTGATAAAAAAAAAGGTCATGAAGGTCTTATTCCAAGTATAATTGGCGATATGAGTTCTTTTGAACCTGTAGAAATTTTTAAAGGTATTGCTGGAACAGGTCAACATGTTAATGAACGTTGTTCTAAAAAAAACTTTGAAGTAGTACAATTAAATACTGGTAATAATCCGACTCATTATACACGAAAAATAGAAATGTGTGTCCCCGACTATAAACTCAATTTTCAAGAACCATTGAAACCGATACAAGAGGATTTTAATAGTCTTAAAAAACCTATACATACACCGTTTAAAACTGGACAATACGAGCTTGAAAACACAGAGAAGTATATAATATATAAAAAAATAGCATTGACTATTTTTTTATGGATATTGATAACTTTTTTGCTCTATTTTAATTGCCGTTCCTCTAATTGTATTCGCAACTTTAAACCTAAGTACGGCATGTGTTTATTCATTCTCATAATATTTATGTTTCTACTATCACAATCTCTTTGAGATTTTTAACGTTATTATATAATGCTTCCGATATTATATGGGTAAAGGACCATATGCAAATTATCCACATATGCCAGATGAAGATAGGAAATTGTTTTATAAATACTTAGATAGGGCATCTATATACTTTGAATATGGATCGGGTGGTTCTACATATTTAGCAAGTACAAAAGGGAATATAAACAAAATATTTTCAGTTGAAAACGATAAAAAATTTTTAGAAATTTTAGATAAAAGAATCAGAGAAAATAATCCAACGGTCAATTTAGTCTGGTTATATGTTGAAACAAACACTCGATTTGCAAAATGGGGTCAGCCCACCCATAATGTAACAGATCAACAATGTATATCTTACAGTAATCAATTTACTAATCTTACTAATGAAGAAATACAAAATGTAGATTTTATACTAATTGATGGTCGGTTTAGAGTAGCTTGTTGTTTAAAATGTTTTGAATTAATAAGCGATACGTGTCTTATTGCATTTGATGATTTTATCCCAAGGGAAAATATTTATGGGATAGTTCTTAAATATTACAACATTATAGATAAATCCATTTCGGATAATATGGTAATCCTTCAAAAAAAAACAAATATCAATTCAATACCATTAGAACTCATACAAAAGTATGAGCTTGATAAAAGTTAATTAGGGAGGGAAAGGGTAAGGATTTTTTATAGTTCATCTTCTGAATCTAATACATAATCACCACCATCTGCAACCGGAGGAGCAGGAGGAGGAGATACCTGATTCTCGTCAGAATCTTCTTCATCAGAATCTTCAAAGGCATATGTCTCGATTTTGGTCTGAGGTGTCATTTTTAGTTGAACAAGATCCCATTTCATACCAAACTTCCCACCTGCAATCCAAATTCCAGTTAGCTTTACAATTGCCCGAACACGCTGCCCTTTACCAAGAACAGACGTTAGATCCTCCGTAATAGGCTCCTTCGAATCATTATAACACTTAACTTTCAACTTCCCATCATAGCACGGGATCTTAATCTTAAAAGTGCTGGGATACTTATCCGTAGGCTCTCCATTCTCAGTTGCAATCTTAATAGATGGTGTAAACAAAGCTGCCGAAACATCGCGCGACTGGCTTTTCTTTTTAAACCATAATAGAGAATTTTTACTACTATCATTTAGTACTTTTTCATCGATATCTTCCAACAACTTATTTAACTCTTGTAAACTTTTAGAATCTCCTCCAAGAGATAAATCAAGTGAATATTTAATGCGTTCACCGTCTCCAGTATCAAAACTACTGACACCATATGGACATTTCATAAGGGGAGTTTGTAAACAAATTTGTTTATCTTCCTTAATATTCACATATACAATCTTAGCCTGCGATTTATCTCCTCCAAGTGCTTGAGGGTCCGAATACTTAATATCAGAAACATTTACTTCTTTCGAGAAAAGAACTTCCATGTTTGCCATCTTATCAATAAATATTTAATTGTCAAATGTATAATCATTTTTTTAAAAAATGCTGTTTTTATTGGACTTAATTAATATTTGAAATACCATCCCAATGAATATACTGTGTTTGTGCCTTAACAGTACTTAAATTATTACCATCAAATGCTGTAACCGGATTATTGGTTACAGCAGTGGTTGTACCACCAGGAGTATTTATACCAGTTGTATTCTGACATTGTGTAGACTCACCTGGCATTACCTCCCAATATTCGGGACATTTTGAAATGTGTGGGGGCCAAGGTTTAACTTCGCTATCTTCCTGCTCCTTTCTATACAAGTATGAGCAAATTAAAAATATACAAAATACTACTACAATCCCTAAAGCTATTTTCATTATTTACATACAATATTTTAAATTTTTAAAGCTGACTACGACATACGGGACAATTACTATGATTACTAAACCATTCTTCTAAACATCTCGCATGAAAATAATGTCCGCAGGAATTTAGTTTGCGTAATATATCGGTTTCATTATATTGATTTTGACATATGGCACAAGTATTTTCTTCTGAACCAACATCTTCAGAAGGTACTAACATCAATGAAGATCCAGATAATAAACGACTTACCGGAGTTGCCGTATTATTTCTTTCAGAAACTTCTATATGGAATTGTTCTACAGGTATTTGAAATGCTTGTTGAAAAATACCTGCTAAATCATTTATATTTGATGTTCCCGAAGAATCATGTGCCTCGGTTTGTTCTTCTGTTGGAACATTATTCGTGTTTAAAACATCTAACCAACTGCGTGTTGTTCTTTCAAGATTATTTATTGTTTCAGAAAGATTTCTATTTCTTTCATTTAAAACTGTTGGCGTTAAAAAAACACGCGTAGGACTTATTCCAAAAGGTATTGTTGAAAGATTCGGTTCACCTCTATTCAACACAGGATCAGTTGTTCGACCAAGATCTTGTCTTATTTCGGGAGTTGGTGATTGATTCTCTACATTCGTATTTTCTTGTGTATTTTCTTGTGTATTTTCTTGTGTATTTTCTTGTGTATTTTCTCGTGTATTTTCTTGTGTGTTTCCTTGATTATACTCCGAATTGTCTGGTACATTGTATATATATACTTGACTATTATGTATATTCAAACGAATTGTTGGTGTCATATATCTAACATAACCTTTATTTTCAAAAAAAATGACATATTTTTGTTCTTAGAGATAAAATATCTAACTTTGAGAACAAATCAATATATACAAACGCGCATTCAAAACGCGCATTCAAAACCCGTGTGGAATTATTCTTATGGCGACGATTTGTAATAGAAAACAATCCTTCTACCAATATCTTCATGACTGGGAACTATTTATTAAAAAAAATAGAACCATTGACTGGTCTGAGGAAAACGAAGAAGAAATTCTTGATTCTACTCCAACGGATGGATTCGAAATTGTAAAAAAGAGAATCCGTCCTAAAAACAATAAAAAACCCAAGATTTACAGAGGTACACTATATAAGTGGATCGAAACCAAAGGTTTCGGCTTCATTATGCCTAATAATGAAACAAAGACCAACCGTTCTATCTGGGTTCATATATCTGAATGTATTGATATACCCAGACAAGGTTCAAATGTTACTTTTGAAATGGTTAAAGGTAAGAAGGGTGCTACTGGTAAAAATGTTAAACTCATTTGAACTAACTAAATATCAAAGGATGAAAAATACCCTTTTTTTTCAGAAAAAAAAATGATAGATAGCAGTGATTTTAATATAGATAACATAATGTTTTCATTATACTATGTCGCATCTTATGCTTTATTATGGGATGACGATGATGAACAAAACTACTATATAGACTATGCAAAAAAATTAGTCCGTAAAGGTGCTGACGTTAATCAAGCCCTATCACAGTGTTTTGAAAGACTCACTTATAAATTTCAATTACCCTCTTTTCAAACAAATCCTATTTATTCAGAAATATTTGGTAATATTTGTACAAGCTCTGCGGTATCTCATTCTATTGATAGCGAATATCATATTGATCCAAATAAAGTTCGCAATCAAATCAAAATTGCTTCTGATATTCACAAATGGATTCTTAATATTGTAAAAGAAGTCAAAGAAGAAGATGAAAGAGCATTAATGGCTATCAGAGTTTCTATTAAAATGAAACTCCCTTTTAGAGGACCTAGTAAAATTATTTGTGATTACTTATAATTATTATCTTTATTAGGATAATGCCTATATTGCCTATATTACCCGATGAAATAGTTCAATATATCAAAACTTTCCTGATAAAGTGTGAAAATTGTGATAAATTTTTTGATGTTAATTCTTCCAACTCATGTATTTCGTGTAAATTTTCATGGTGCGATTTATGTAAAAGAAAAACTAATTTTATTGGCTATTCATACTACAAATTGTATATACTGACTTGTAAAAATTGTATGTTTAAATATAATTTCCCGAAAAGGAATTAAATATTATTAATATTATTAATATATTTAAGTATAATATAAGACATTCAATATGAAGCTTCTAAGAAAAATTAAATCCGCACCTGATCTTATAAGAACTTCCGAGTTTCAAGATTCTATAAAAAAAATGAAAAAATCGGCATCAACTCAAATTATTACAGAATTTACTCAATTATCCGTTGATGATGCTAAACATCTTAATCGTTTTATAGAAGAAATGGGTAACAATGCGAATGAGATTGCTCAAACAGGTGTTGACATTAATGATAAAACAAATTTAAATAAAGATCCCGATAAAGTTTCTTATATGACGGTCATTATGAATCTTATTATTAGACTATTCGTTGGAAGTTCTGTTCATTATATGCATGATAGAGTTCAAAATTTCTTTAAACATATTCCAATTCATCTTCATATTCATTAGATATCTATCTATTCTTATTAAGAATCATATCATGCTTTGTCATATGCTCTTGACAATCATTAATTCTTCCAATCACTTTTTTCCTCAATTCTTTCTTTTTCTTGGTTTCGTCCATTTCTTTCCAATAGTTTTCCCATTTAAATGATAACCCCCTTGATGATTCTGTTAAAAATTTGTCTTCATAATCATCTAATCTTCCTCGAATATTCTCTATCATCTCATCAACCGTATTATTACGATCTTGTGTTCGCCACATTTTACCATCAAATACCTTTATTTCTGGCCTATTTTTATTTTGAATTCTAATATTATGATTCTCCGGATGTTCTACATTAAAATGTAACTTTTCCACAATAGCGGGGATACATGAATTTACGCCCGCCATTATTTTTAGCATCTCCGTATCAGAAATATATCCCCAGTTCTCTTGACCAAATGGAGTTGTAGAAAGTTGTAAATTGATATTGATATTATTTTGCGTGTTGTTTACATTGTTTACAGTACAATTATTATTCTCCTGATTATTACTAGGTTGTAATCTATCTTCCAGTAATTTTACTCTCTTTAATAGATCTTCTATAGTATCTTGTTGTATTTTTACTTGTTCTGATTGTTGCATCTTCGCCTTCTTTAATTCATTCTGAATAATAGGCAACAAATTCGCTTTATGTCTATCTGATTCATTATGCCTCTTTAATTGTCCAGGACGCTGGCAGTAAAAATCACAAAGTTCACACTTATATTCTGGCATACCCTATTCTATATGCCACTATATTTTGTTATCTTTACATTTTATTTATTACAGCTTTCCGGACAAATACATCGATCTTACAGATAAAAAATCTTTTATGACTCAAATATGAACGAGTTTAGTTCAGAGTGAACGAGTTTAGTTCATCGGTTTTTACTGTTCAAGTGAACAATCTCCGAGTAGAAAACGTGAAAAAAAGACAAAACTCCATAAAATAATTGTTCATGAAAAAAGAGGG
>Ga0257106_1000030_pt1 | contig 75533 bp, 72 predicted proteins | sample LP_taG_3_FD_190177 | JGI IMG/M metagenome (GOLD analysis project Ga0257106, IMG submission 190177) | Marine microbial communities from Northeast Subartic Pacific Ocean, Canada - LP_J_2011_P26_10m | ecosystem: Environmental > Aquatic > Marine > Oceanic | place: Canada: Northeast Subartic Pacific...
ATTGAAAAGAAAAAACCTCCGGTTTCTCGAAGGTTTAGAATGTGTAGTGTAGCGACTCTGTTGCTCCCCCTCAAGGACTCGAACCTTGGACCCTCTGATTAACAGTCAGATGCTCTAACCAACTGAGCTAAGGAGGAATTTTAACGATGGCAAATATAAATTATATTTTATTCTCTTCAAATTAATTAAATAAATATCTATAAATATCATTTCCATTTGCAAACAAAACTAAAGCTATTAAAAGAAAAAATCCTACCATTTGAGCGTAACCCATAATTTTATCGCTGGGTTTTCTGCCAGAGAGCATTTCATAAAATAAAAACGTTGCATGCCCACCATCTAAAGCAGGTATGGGAAGTGCGTTCATAAACCCTAAAATTATAGAAATTAAAGCTGTTGTTTCCCAAAAGCCTTGCCAATTCCAGGTCGCAGGATATAAGCTCCCTATTGTGGCGAAGCCACCAAGTTGTGTCATTCCTTTTTGAGTAAACACATAACTAAATTGTCCAACATAATCTTTTAAAGTCCAATACGCTTTATCATACCCCTCATTTACACTTTCAAAAAAGGAATATTCAATTTTTGTAGGGACTATCTTAGGAATTAAAACAGTAACACCAATCTTTTTATCCTCACTTAATGGAATTATATTGGAAATTACTTCATTATTTCTTTCAATTTCTACATTAATATTTGGAGAATCATTTAATTTGACTAATTCTGTAAAATCTTGCCACTTAACTATTTCATTACCATTAACTTTTAAAATTTTATCTCCTGAAACTAATCCTGCATTATAGGCAGGTGAATTCGGAACTATTGAATCTAAAACTGGAGGAACTAGTGGTGTAAAAGCATTAATAGATCCATTTTTGAACATTATAGTCCCGATATCTTCAGGTATTGAAATGTTTTCTATTTTACCGTTATGTCGTTCCACTCTGACCTCCTGAACATCTCTTAAAAAAAGGAATTTATTAATGTCTATAATATTCTCCAAATCCTCTCCATTAACTTTAATAATTTTATCTCCATCCATAAACCCATAAGGTTTCATAACTTCTGCTACCTCAAATCCTCCCGGTAAGTTTTCATTAGTAATTATATTTTTTCCCCAGACAAAAGCTACCATCATATAAATGGCAAAACCTAAAATTAGGTTAACTATAACACCTCCACTTATAATTATAAGCCTTTGCCATGCTGGCTTGGATCTATATTCCCAAGGTTCTGGTTCTTTTTCTAAATGCTCCGTGTCCATACTCTCATCAATCATTCCTGAAATCTTTACATATCCACCAAGGGGGAGAGCTCCAATTCCATATTCTGTTTCTCCAATTTTCTTTTTAAATAAAGCAAAAGGCCAGTCAAAAAATAAATAAAATTTTTCGACTTTAGTTTTAAAAAATTTAGCTGGAAGAAAATGACCTAGTTCGTGAAGAACTACGATAAAACCAAGACTTAAAAAAAACTGAACTGCTTTGATTAAAAAAATCATATTTTAAAATTAGAGACCAAAAATACGTTTTTAAGTTAATACTAAAAAAGTATTTTAGACTATCTATTGTTATGATTTTAAAATGATTTATTTTTGAAAAAAATCAAATTGTGTATAAAAAGTTTTTTAAAAGATATAGTCCTCTAATTTTAATTATGACCCTTTTTTCTGGTATTGTTTTAACTTCATTTTATTTCATTTTACAGCCAAAAATAACCCTCCCTATTTATAGTCCTAATATGGTTTCTTCAGAGCTTGTTGAAGAAGAAATTCAATATGTTAAGAAATACCATAAGATTTCAGATTTTTCACTGACTAATCAAAATGGGGAAACTATTACTCAAGATTATTATGAAAATAAAATATATATAGCTGATTTCTTTTTTACTACATGCCCAACAATATGTCCAATAATGACTAAAAATATGTTTGAAGTTCAGCAGAAGACTTTAAAACAGAATGTACTTTTAGTGTCTTACAGTGTGACGCCTGAAATAGATTCTATAGCTCAATTAAAAAAATATGCCTTAGAAAATAAGGTGAACGATAATAAGTGGAATTTACTTACAGGAGATAAAAAACAAATTTATGAACTAGCAAGAAAATCTTATTTAGTTGCTAAAAATGATGGAGATGGAGGAAAATATGATATGATTCACACTGAAAACTTTGTTTTAATTGACAAGGAAAAAAGAATTAGAGGTTACTATGACGGAACTAATAAGGAAGATATAGATAAGCTGTTAAGTGACGTTAAAATTCTTGAAAATTTATATAAAAATTCGAAAAATGAAAAAAATAATATTTAGTCTATCTGCCTTACTAGCATTTAATATTGGCATAAATGCTCAAGAATTAATAATTGGAGAAGAAAGGGTGGAGCCAGGAATTATTTTTATTTTTGAAGGAGCTGTAAAAGATCACATAATGCCCTCTTACATGCATTTGAGAGAAAATCAAACTAATGTACATATAGAAGCTCGTGTTAATTGGGACATTCAAAATATACCTAATGGGACACCAAAAGGTGGATTTATTCCTTATTTACATATCACAGCAAAAATAACAAATGAGAAAAGTGGTATTAGTACGTTTATTGACCTTCTGCCGCATATCAATTTAATTGATAACTTTCATTATGCCAGAAATATTTTTCTTCCAGGAGAGATTGATGAATTATACTCTGTAGATTTTAATTTAATTCCGCCAACTCAAATTGATCTTGCACTTCATAATGACTGGGTTAAAACCTATGGAGAAGAGTTGTTTTCTAGCAAAACATTTAAATATACTAACGTTAATTTTGAAGAAATTGCTAAATCAAGCAGAAAATAAATTATAAATTATTACTAATAAGTTGGTAATAGTCAGCAGGTATTTATGTCTTTTTATTTAACTTTAAAAAAAATCTAAAAAATGAAAAAAATAATATTATTCTTAATTGTAACTAGTTTTCTAATTTCTTGTAATTCTGTAAATAAAACCAATAGCTCAGATAAAACTGATCCTATGTCAGGCTATATGGTAGGAAATGACGACAAGTCAGATGCTATGCTTAATTTTACAAAAGCTTATCAAAATAACGATATTGGAAGTGTTAAATCTATATTTAGTGAAAATGTAATATTTCACATAAATGATACGGATTTGACTTTTGAGGAAGTGAAGGAAGGCTTTTCCGCTGGGCATAATTTTTTTGATAATATTAAACATTCTGATGCTGATGTTTCAACAATGTATTATAATGATGGACAAATATTTACCAATTATTGGTATACTTGGTCAGCAGTTTCAAAAAAGACTAATAATAAAATTATCCTTAAAGGATATTGTTGGTTTAAATGGGAAAATGACAAAGTAGTGGAAGTATATAATGCATTTGACCCTACTGCATACAATGCTGAAATGGCTAATTAAAAAAATTAAATCATGAAAAAAAAAATCATAAAAATTATTTTTCTTATTTTCTCTATATCAACTTATTCTCAAGGAATTACATCTATCTATAGTTTTAAAGTTGAGAACCCAAGTAATATTCAAACAATAATCTCAGAAATGACAAATCATTTTGAAACAGATTTTGCAAAGGCAGGTGCAGCTACTGTTGAAATAGTTGACGAACACTTTAATGGAATTGAAGATTCTAATTTATCTTTTGTATATAAATTTAGTGATGTACAAGAAATGCAAGATGAATATGCTAGAACTAATTCTTCTGAGGAGTTTCAAAAAATAAATCAACTTCTCACCCCACTTATTGAAGAAAATTCCCAAACTTTATTAAGAAATTTAATAGGTGGTAAGGGACAGGGTAAAACAGGGGTTACAATGGTTTTTGTTATGAATGTTAAAAATCCATTTACATATATGGATGCATACAAAGTTCTTATTTCTAAAATGGAGGAAAACGGTAAATCAAAATTATTTACAGAATACGGGTTAAGTGAAGTTTTTGCGGGTGGTCAAAATGATTCGGGTTCAACCCATCATGCTATTATAGGTGCTATTGACATGGTTAGTTTAGTTAATGGCTTGGATGAACTTTTTAGCAGTCAAGAATTTAAATTATTTGTAAATAAAGTTTCCAATAACAGAGTTATATTATCGCGTAAAACTGTTTTTACATTAGCATCTTTCAACGATTAAAAAACAATTATTTGTTTCCAATATTTAATCTGTAACCTACAAACAGTTCAGTTCCGTGATTTGGGGCATAAGCATAAGACGTGTCAAAATATGGACTAAATCCCTTGAAATTATTTGGGTCATTATAGCCAACCAAAGGAGACTCTTTTTGTCTAAAATTAAATACATTCAGTATCCCAAAATATATTTCACTTTTATTATTTAAAATTCCATTAATATTTATATTATGAATACTAAAAGGCCTGCTTTTTGTTGGTCTAGCTACAGAACTTATTTCTCCACTATCCCTCATTTCAAACACTGTTGGCAATTGCATTACGCCAACATAATTTGAGGAAGAATTTATAGACCATTTTTTGTTAATTGGAACTTTAAGGTTAAATCCTCCGCTCCATTTTGGAGAGTGTTCCATATCAAAAAAAGATTCAACATTATTTTTGATTTCTGTATAACGGACAATCTGATGATTAAATGTTAAGGAAAAAGCAACCCCATTTAAAAAGGTGTGATTCAATGCTCCGCTTATTCCTTTAGAAAAAGCATAACCATCTGAATTTTCATAAATAATAAAATTTTGGTTATCATAATTTGGAATTATTTTATTAGAAAAGTATGTATAAAAAACATCAAAATCTATATTTCCTGAACCATTTAGTCCAGTGTAAATATAATTAGTATTAAAGATTAGACTTTTGGATTCTTCTGGTTTAAGCTCCTCTAAAATTTTAACTTCTCTTTGTCCGGTTATAAATGCATGATCTTCGGTAAATAAGTTAACAAGCCTAAATCCTGTTCCAGCGTTTAATCTTAATGATAGCCATTGTCCGGGGCTATATTTTAAATGAAAACTAGGTGAATAAATAAAACCGTGTTCTTTAAAACGGTCTATTCTAAAACCACCTATTAAAGCTATTTTTTTGGAGGGCCTATATTGATCTTGAATTAACAATCCAGGGATAAGTTGATTTGATGCCTTATTGATAGTTGATCCATTGAAAACATACTGCGTTGCAATTGTATTGTCATCGTATAAATTATTTTTTAATGAAGTTCCAAAAATCAAATCATGATTTTTGTAATTTCTATTTAATGTAAGTTGTGAGAAAAAAATATTTTGATTTGCTTGGTAATAGTCAGTCCCATAATAACTATTTTGATCATGCGTTGAATAAGAATAATTTAATTCTAAACCATTTGTAAAAGCAAATTCATATTTACCAAACAATTCAAAACGATTAGTGTAAATACTTTCTCCATAAATTTTATTGTCTCCTCTTATTTTTTTATAATTATTATTAATTAAATATTCTTTTACTCCATTTCTTCTGTCTTCAAAATAATATCTGGCAGCCACAATAAATTCTTTTTTTGATTCTCTATAGATATTCCATTTATTAAAAATTGAAAACCTATTTAGATTAATATCATCCCCAAACCCATCATTATTATAATCATCAAAATCACTTTTTTGATCCCAATTCAATCCAAAATATCCGTATGATTTTCCAATTTTAGGGGTTAAAGCCAAATTCACAAAGCTTTCTTTATGGGATGTTCCTTGAATATCTAATGATATAAATGATTGATCCTTAGGGTTTTTTGTTATAATGTTAATTACACCAGCAACTGCTTCAGAACCGTATAAAGTGCTACTTGGTCCTTTTATAATTTCTAACCTATCAATTATCATATTCGGAATTCCATTAAGCCCATATACTGAGGCTAAATTTCCATACATAGGAATACCATCTAATAATACAGAAGTATAAGGCCCCTCCAAACCGTTTAAACTTATTGAATTTGTATAACAAACTCCACACGCTATTACTTCTTGAGCACCATTAACAAGCTGAACTATTTCTGAGATATTTGAGCCAGCAGAGGGAAGAAATGAATTTATTTTTTTACTAGTTATAACATTTACCTTTACAGGTGAGTCAGTTACAAACTCATCTTTTAAAGTTCCTGTAATTACCACTTCATTTAAACCGTTCATGTCTTCTTCTAAAACTATTCGTAAATTTTTATAATCATATGATGGGTCTTTTAATGAAATTTTTTGTGAAATATGTCCTAAAAATGAAACAAAGAGTGTGTTGTAAATAGAGAGATCCACTTTTAAATCAAATTTCCCGTTTTCATCTGAGATGACCCCTAAATTAGAATCTAATATACTTACACTGGCATAACTTAATACTTCAGAGCCGGAATAAACAGACCCTTTGATATCTGTCAATTGAGAATATGTATATAAAGGGATTGAAAATAAAAAGACAAAGAAATATTTCATAAAAATTTAAAAGACTATCCAAGAGCTACATCCAATACCATCATCACAATAAATCCTCCAATAAAGCCAAGTGTGGCTATATCTGTATTTTTATCTTGTTGTGTTTCAGGAATCACTTCTTCTACTACAACAAAAATCATTGCTCCGGCTGCAAAAGCTAATGCATAAGGCAATATAGGAGTGAAAAATGTTACCGCTACTGCACCAATAACTGCTGCTATGGGCTCAACAGCAGCTGAAGCCTGTCCGTACATGAAGCTTTTTCTTCTACTCATTCCTTGTCTTCTAAGTGGCATTGCTACTGCTATTCCCTCAGGAAAATTTTGAATCCCTATCCCTATAGCTAGGACTACTGCTCCAGCTATAGAAGCTTCGGGTAATCCTGCAGCCACTCCACCAAAAAGAACTCCAATTGCTAGTCCCTCAGGGATATTATGAAGTGTAATAGCAAGTGTTAACAATGTTGTTCGGTGCCAAGGAGTTTTTATGCCTTCTGCCTCTTTAAAATTTATGTGCAGGTGAGGTAAAACCTTATCTAATCCAAAAATAAAAAGTGCCCCTAAAGCAAATCCAATTGCTGCTGGAATGACTTTTATAAATCCTTCACCCTCAGACATTTCTATTCCAGGTGCTAATAAACTCCAAAAACTTGCAGCAACCATAACCCCTCCAGTAAAACCTAACATTCCATCTAAAACTACTCGGTTCATTGTTTTAAAAAAAAAGACAAACGAAGCTCCAAAAGCGGTTAATCCCCAAGTAAATAAAGTAGCGATAAACGCTCCTAAAACTGGATCTAGACTTTCAAAAAAATTAATAATATCTTGATACATAATTATATTTTAGTTACATAAATATTGTTAGCTGACTTCATAGAAATAGTTAAATTAGTTTCTGCCATTCCAATATGTAAAGAATCATCAAAATCTTCAATATGAAGAATTTCAATACTTGACCCTAAAGCTATTTTCCTTTTATCTAAAAACTTTAGAAAAGCAGAAGAAGAATCTTTTACACCAACAAAAATTCCTTTGTCTCCAATTTGTAAATCGGACAATGAAAGTTTCTTTGTGTATTTGATAAACCCAGCTGTATTTGGGATAGGATCTCCATGAGGATCCATTGTTGGATATTCTAAAAATTTATCTAACTCATTAGTAAGTTTTTTTGATTTAATATGTTCTAATTGTTCGGCCACTTCATGAACTTCAGACCAATTAAAATTTAGTTTTTCCACCAAAAAAACTTCCCATAAACGATGTTTTCTAATAATATTTAAAGCCGTTTTTCTACCTTCTTGAGTGAGCAAGGCTCCTTGATATTTTTTATAAGTTACCAACTGCTTGTCACATAATTTTTTAAGCATATCTGTGACTGATGGTGCCTTGGTCTTTAGATTTTGAGCAATTGCGTTAGTACTTACACCAACTTTTTCATCAATGGAAAGATGAAAAATAGCTTTTAAATGATTTTCTTCAGTGTAAGATAACATGAGTACAAATATATAATATTTTTAGGTGTAATTAAAAATATTTTTAGATAAGTCTAAAAATTTGAAAGAACTTATTTCGTATCTTTGAAATAGAATGAAATTAGATTATGACTATATAATTTGTGGGGGTGGAGCTGCAGGACTTTCAATTGCTCACGGCCTCTCTGTTGACCAATATTTTTCAAATAAGAAAATTCTAATAATAGATCCAGAGTTTCCTAAAAAAATTGATGACAGAACTTGGTGTTTTTGGGAAAAAGAAAAAAGCGATTGGGATCCTCTTACGTTTCATAAATGGGAAAAAGTAGTTTTTAAAAGTCCGGGGTTTAATAAAGTTATTTCCTTAAACCCCTTAAGATATAAAATGCTTAAAAGCTTGTCTTATTATAATCAAGCAAATAACATAATTTCAAAAAATAATAATGTCCAGTCTTTAAAAGATAAGGTTTTAAACGTCCTAGACAAAGGAACTCATTGTGAAGTTAAAACAGAGAACGGTATTTACAATACAGCTAAGGTTTTCAACAGTATTTTAGAATGGAAACTTTTAAAAAACAATTCTAAGTACCCTCTTTTAATTCAACATTTTGAGGGCTGGTTTATTAAAACCAAAGAAGACATTTTTGATGAAAATGAAGCAACTTTCATGGATTTCTCTATTGAACAAAATTCCAATACAAGATTTATGTATGTATTGCCCTTTTCTAAAAATGAGGCATTAGTTGAATACACTTTATTTTCAAAAGATCTTTTAGATAAAAAAGGATATGAAAATTCTATTGTTAGTTATTTACAAAACTCTGAAATTAAAGACTATACCATAACTCGTAAAGAATCAGGTGAAATTCCAATGACTGGATTTCCATTCCAGAAACAAAATTCTAAAAATATAATTTATATTGGCTCAGCAGGTGGTTGGAGTAAGCCCAGCACTGGTTACACATTTAAAAATATTGAAAGAAAAAGCAAAACACTTTTAAAATTTTTAAAACTAAACGATGATTTTAAAAAATATTCTAAAAGAACAAGATTTTGGTTTTATGATTTAATTTTTTTGGACGTGCTATATCAAAACAATCATTTGGGGGGAAAACTATTTACTCAAATGTTTAAAAACAATAGCCCTAAATTAATTTTCAAATTTTTAGACGAAAAAAGTACGTTTACCGAGGAATTAAAAATAATGTCTAGTTTCTCAACAGGAATATTTATAAAAACTATTTTAAAAAGAATTTTTAATTTATAAATCTCTATTCATAAGGTTTTTAGAAAAATTTATAAAATCATCTTTTTTAGTTTGATTAAAACTCAGACAATTAATCAATTCTATTGCTTTTTTGGTATACTGATCAACTAATTCTAATGAGGAATTGTCTGCTTTTGTTTCAATAAATAAAGAAGTGATTTTTTCTATTTTTAAATCCGATAAGATTTCATTGGAGTTGTATAATTCTAAAATTTGTTTTTTTTGTAAATCAGTTGAATTAGAAATTGCCATATGAAATAAAACTGTTTTTTTATTTTCTAATATATCTCCTCCAATTTTTTTTCCAACTTTATTTTGCTGTCCAAAAGTGTCTAAGTAATCATCTTGAAATTGAAATGCTAAACCTAAATTAATCCCATACAGATATATAATCTCTTGATCTTTTTTTGAAGCATTTGCAATAATAGCTCCCATTTTCAAAGAACAACCTAACAGAACAGCAGTCTTATGTTCAATCATTCGTATGTATTCCTCAAAATTAATATCAGATTTTTTTTCAAAATCCATATCCATCTGTTGACCTTCACATACTTGCTTAGCAGTTTTATTTAAAAGTTTATTTAATTCTAAGTATACTTTTGAATCATACTCTTCTAATAACTGATAAGCCATTATAAGCATCACATCTCCAGTTAAAACTCCCGAATTAAGCCCCCACTTTTTATGCACTGTTTGTTTTCCCCTTCTTGTACTGGCAGAATCCATTATATCGTCATGAATTAAAGTGAAATTATGAAATAATTCTACAGATAGAGCTGCTTTAAGGGCCAATTTAGGGTCCCCATTAAAAGAAAAACAAGACATAAGTGCAAGGACAGGACGAACTCTTTTTCCACCAATATCTAAAATATACTTTACGGGGTCATATAGGGAATCTGGTTTATCCCCAGCAGAGATTTTTTTTAACCCCTCTTCTAGCATTTCATTATATTCTTTTAATAATTTCATTAAACTTATTTAAACAAAAATACATTAATATGAGATTAAATAAATACTAATTTCTGGAGAAACTTTGGAAACTAATTTGGTATTTAAAGTTTCCTGACTATATTTGTTTCCCATTTAACAAGTAGTTTGAAAAATCTAATTCTTAACAAAGCTAGAGATCTTTTTTTGACCATAGGCTTCAAGAGTGTGACTATGGATCACATTGCAAATGAAATGGGGATATCAAAAAAGACAATTTATAAATTTTTTTGTAATAAAAATGAACTTGTTAATGTAGTAACAAATGGAATGTTTAAAAGTATTACTCAGGGAATTGAACAAATAAAAAAGGATTCTTCTGACCCCATTAGTGAACTATATGACATTAAATTGTTTTTGATAAATATTTTAAAAGGAGAAAGAACCTCTCCCCTTTATCAGCTTCAAAAGTACTACCCTTCTACTCATAAAGAAATCACTAAAAATCAGTTTGATTATATGGTTAAAACAGCTAAAGGAAGTCTGAAACATGGTATTAAATTAGGGTTATATAGAAAAGACATTAATATAGATCTAATTTCTAGACTTTATTTCAACGGAATGACTGGTATAAAAGACCAAGATATTTTTCCGGCGAACATATACGAGCCTACATTTTTAATGGAAAATTATATTGAGTACCATTTAAGAGCAATTGTTACTGAGAAAGGATTAAAAAAACTAAACCTTTTTATTAAAAAATAATGAAAAAAATAGCTGTAATAATATATATTGTTTTATTCTCTTTTGAATTAAAAAGTCAAGATTCATTCACATTAGAAGAGGCCGTTGAGTTTGGGTTGACAAACAATAGTTCTTCAAAAAATGCAGTAAACGACCTTGAAATTGCTAATGCAAAAAAATGGGAAACAATTGCTACTGGTCTTCCTCAAATTAATTCCTTTATTGAGTATAATAACAACATTAAACAACCCGTTTCTTTAGTCCCTGCTGAATTTTTTGGTGGTAACCCTGGTGAATTTACTGAATTATCTTTTGGAACAAAACAAACAATTGATGGATCAGTTACCCTTACACAGTTATTGTTTGACGGATCATATTTAGTGGGATTAGCCTCAATAAAACTTTATATGGATATAGCCTTTAAAGCCAAAATAAAAACTGACTTAGAAGTAAAAAGAGTCATTATTTCTGCTTATGGAAATGCACTTGCTAGTGCTGAAAGAGTTGAGGTTCTGAAAAAAAATCTATTAAATATCCAAAACAATTTAGAAGAAATCCAAAAAATCTATAATAATGGTCTTACTGAACTGGAGAATGTGGAACAGCTAAGAATTACTTATGGCTCAATTAAAAACTCGCTTGACTATTCTACTAAATTGAATAAAACATCCTTAAACTTATTGAAGCTTGTTATGGGTTACGATATTGAAAAAGAAATTATTCTAAGTAATAGTCTACAAGATTTAACTCTTAAAAGTATACTAGAAAAAAACTCATTAGAAAACTTTCAAATGGAGAAAAATATTGATTATCAAATGGCTCTAAATAATAGTAAATCTCAACAGACGCTATTGACCCTTGAAAAGTCAAAGGCACTGCCAACATTAAGAGCATTTATAAAAGGTGGTTATGATGGGAATAACGATTCTTTTAATTTTTTTAAACCGGATCAAAACTGGTATGGATACTCAATTGCTGGAGTTTCCATGTCTATCCCAATTTTCAGTTCCCTTAGAAAATCTGCTAAAACCGAACAAGCTAAAATTGAGTTTGAAAAATCAAAAGTTGATTTATCTGAATCTGAAAAAAAAATCATTATTCAGTTAGATAATGCTAATAGCGAATATGAATTTGCTGTGAATTCATACAATAATGCAACTGAGAATGTTAAACTTGCAGAAAAAATTGAAAGAAAAAATCAGATTAAATTTTTGGAAGGATTAATCTCCGGACTCGAGCTAAGACAAGCTCAAATTCAGCTTTATACCATTCAAAATCAATTACTTCAGTCAATGCTTGAGGTTATCAACAAAAAAACAAATCTCGAGGGAATTTTAACTCAAAATTAATTTTAAAAATGAAAAACATATTTATAATCTTTCTTGTCTGTTCAATATGTTCATGTGAAAACAATTCTACACTACAAAGCATTTTAGAATCGAATGACGTTGAGCAAATAAAACTCAAAAGAAAAGAAATAACAGCTTTAAAAGAAGAAATTTCTAATAAGCTTCAAATTATTGATAATAAGTTGGATGAATTAAATACAAACCCACAATTGCCGATTGTTGAAATCATGACAGTTAGTCCTGTGAGATTTGATCACTACGTTCAAGTACAAGGAAGTGTTAAGTCTGATGAATTAATAAATATTTTTCCTGAGCTTTCAGGTGTTATTAAAAATATTTATGTGAAAAGTGGAGACATAGTAAAAAAAGGGGAGCCTTTATTAAAAATAGATGATGGAGGATTAAAAGAACAGTTATCTCAGCTTGAAATAGGTTTTGAGTTAACCAAAACAACGTATGAAAGGCAGAAAAGATTATGGGCTCAAAATATTGGAAGCGAAATTAAATTTTTGGAAACTAAATCAATGTTTGAAGCTCAAAAACAAGGCTTAAATCAGTTAAAAAAACAAATTAAGAAAACATTAATTGAGGCTCCTTTTAGTGGAACTATTGATAATGTTGTAGCAAAAAAAGGAGAAGTAGTTTACCCTGGGAGGTCCAATCTTATGATGCTTCTAAATTTAGATAATTTATATATTGAATCTAATGTTCCTGAAAAATATATAGCCTTAATTAACTCTGGCAATAAAGCTGTTGTACACTTTCCATTACTTGATAAAACTATTTTAACAAATGTAAGACAATCTGGAAATTATATCAATCCAACAAACCGAACATTTAAAATCGAATTAGATATTGAAAAAAATAATTTAAATATTAAACCAAATTTAAACTCAAAAGTAAATATTAATGATTACTCTAATGAAGAAGCTATAATGGTAAATCAAAATATTATTAGCATTGATAGTAATAATAAAGAATACGTTTATAAAGTTTATACTAGAGACAACATGACTTATGTTGCAAAAACCCTTATAAACACTGGCAAAAATGATGGAGTAAATATTGAGGTTCTTTCAGGCCTTATGCCAAATGATAAAATTGTTACTGAGGGAATTAGAAAATTAATTGATAACTCCAGAGTTGAAATAATAAATTAAAAAAATAAAAGATTGAATAATAAAGAAAAAGAATTTGCGCCATCGTCATGGGCTGTAAATAACAGTACTACAATGTACGTAGTTATGGGTTTGGTCCTATTGCTAGGGATTGATGCCTATTTCAATATGCCTAGAGAAGATTATCCTGAAATAAAGGAAAATATAGTTTTTGTAAGCTCTATTTATCCTGGTAATACAGCAGAAGATCTTGAAAAACTCATAACCGAGCCTCTTGAAAATAAACTCAAATCTGTTAATAATATATTAGAAATAAAGTCTTCTTCTCAAGAAAACTTTTCATTAATAATCATAGAATTTGATGATGGGATAAGTTATACAGATGCTAAGCTTAAAGTTAAAGATGAAGTTGAAACAGCTGTAGCAAGCGAAGATTGGCCTATGTATAATAATGTGAAAGTTGATCCTAATGTTTTCAATATGACTTTTACCGAAGAAATGCCAATACTGAATATTAATGTTTCAGGGGATTACACCACTGAAAAACTAAAAGAATATTCTGAAATATTACAAGATGAAATCGAAAGTTTGTCTGAAATAAAGAAAGTTGATATTAGAGGTGCCCTAGACAAAGAAGTTGAAATTGCGGTTGATATTTATAAAATGATGGCTTCCAAAGTTTCTTTTTATGATGTAATAAATTCAATTCAATCAGGAAACATCTCTGTCTCCGCTGGAAATCTAAAAGCCAACGAACAAAGAAAAACAGTTAGAATTATTGGAGAGATAAACTCTCCTTCTGATCTAGAAAATTTTGTTGTTAAATCTTCATATAACAACTCCGTATTTTTAAAAGATATCGCAGATATTAAGTTTAAAGAAAAAGATGTTACAACTTATGCAAGAGAAAACGGAAAATCAGTTGTAATGTTAGATGTTAAAAAAAGATCAGGACAAAACACTATAGCTGCTGCAGAGAAGATTCACTCTATTGTTGAGCAAAATATAAATAATGTTTTCCCGAGAAATTTAAAAGTTTCCATTACAAACGACCAGTCGGAATTAACTGAAAATCAGGTTGTAGACCTAGTAAACAGTATAATTTTTGGAGTGGTTTTAGTTGTTATTGTATTGTTGTTTTTCTTAGGGTTTAAAAATGCTCTTTTTGTTGGTGTTGCAATTCCTATGTCAATGTTTATGTCTATAGCTATTTTAAGTGCTATGGGGAATACTTTAAACACTATGATATTATTTGGCTTAATTCTCGGATTAGGAATGTTAGTAGATAACGGCATCGTTGTTGTTGAAAATGTCTACAGGCTGATGGAAAAAGAAGGAATGAACAGGATAGAAGCCACTAAAAAAGGTATTTCAGAAATTGCTTTTCCTATAATAATATCTACAGCAACCACAGTAGCTGCATTTATTCCACTTGGATTGTGGCCGGGAAGAATAGGTAAGTTTATGGTTTTTTTTCCAATCACTCTTTCAGTTGTTCTATGTTCTTCATTGGTTGTTGCTATCTTTTTTAATTCTGTATTGGTGTCTAGAATGATGAAGATTGAGGACACTAATATGCCAATAAAAAGAATTATTAGAATTACAACTATTCTAGGAATATTTGGAGTTTTATTTTTGATATTAGGCTTTACAAATCAAGATGAAGAATCTGCCGGATTTTATAGATTTTTAGGATCCCTTCAAATATTTGTTTCTATAAATTTTTGGATTTACAGGCTGTTTCTTAGAAGATTAGCAAATAACTTTCAATTACGCTTCCTGCCAATTCTTGACAGAAATTATGAAAAATTACTTAAGACAATTTTAGTAGGTAAAAGACCCTATTTAATTATTCTTTCCACTTTCACGGTTCTAGTAATAGCTTTTATGAGTTTTGGGGCATCAATTGAGAGTCAAAGAACAAGTATTGAATTTTTTCCAGACGAAGACCCTAGGCAAATTATAGTTTATGTACAATATCCAGAGGGTACCGATATTTCCAAAACTAATAAAATTGCCAAACTAATTGAAGCGGATATAAATTCAATTATATACTCTGAAAAGTATTATAATGAGAAGGGTTATAATTTTATGATTCAAAATAATATTTCTCAAGTTGGTGAAGGATCAGAAAATCCCGAAAAAGAGCTTGGAGCATTATCGGAAATGCCAAATAGAGCTAAAATCACCACCTCTTTTAGAGATTTTAAATATCGTCAAGGATTTAGTTCAAGAGATGTTAGAAAAGAAATTCAAGTAATATTAAAAAATAAATATCCTGGAGTTTCTATTGCGGTTGAAAAAAATCAATCTGGTCCGCCTGTAGGGTATCCTATAAATATTGAAATTACTGGTAAAGATTATAGTACTTTAATTGAGAAAGCTGAAAAAATAACTGAATATATTAATACAAGAAATATTCCTGGTATTGAAGAATTAAAAATAGACGTTAACAAATCAAGAGTAATAGATCTGGTTAATATTGACAGAGAAAAAGCTGGGGAACTAGGACTTAGTGTAGGACAAATTGGACAACAATTAAGAGCAGCTCTATTTGGAACTAAAGCAGGTATTTACAAAGAAGAAGGAGATGATTATGATATCAACATTAGGTTTAGCAAAGACAACAGATATTCTGAAAATATTTTATTTGATCAGAATTTAACTTTTAAAGACCCTAACAGTGGAATAATTAAAGAAATTCCCATCTCTAGTGTGTCTAAAAATTCAAGAGCAACAACTTTTAGTGAAATTAAACACAAAGACTTTAAAAGAATTGTTACAATTTATTCAGGGTTATCATCTGGTTACGTAGATGCAGGGGCTGTGGTTAGTCAAATTGTTAATGAAATGAAGAGTTTCAATGAAGATATTAGCACGATTAATATTGATTACACTGGTCAAATTGAAGAGCAAAATAAAAATCAAGATTTTTTATTGAAGGCTTTTTTAACTGGTCTTCTTCTAATTTTCTTATTATTAATTCTTCAGTTTAATTCAATTAGTAAGCCTGCAATTATTATGATAGCTATAATTTTAAGTTTGATAGGAGTATTCGGTTTTTTAGCTATTTCTGGAAATTCATTTGTCATTATGATGACCATGATGGGTATAATAGCTCTTTCTGGAATTGTAGTTAACAATGGAGTTGTTCTTTTAGACTACTCTGAAATCTTACTTAATAGAAAAAAACTGGATAAATCAAATAAAAGCAAAAAGTTAATTGAATTAAAATACGAATCAATTGTGGAATCATGTAAATCAAGATTACGACCTGTTTTACTTACAGCCATTACAACAATAGGCGGCCTTGTTCCCCTTGCGGCTGGTTTTAATATTAATTTTTATACTCTTTTTAGTGATTTTAATCCAAATATATATTGGGGAGGTGATAATTTTGTTTTTTGGGGACCATTAGCAACAACTGTAATTTCAGGATTAGTAGTAGCAACATTTTTAACTTTATTTGTTGTTCCTTCTTTGTTTATGATGATTGAAAAATTTAAATTGTGGATTGGTTTAAGATATAGGTAATATCTTCTTAAATTTATTGAATATTAAAATAGCATGTACAGAACTCATAACTGTGGTGAATTAAGAATTTCTGACTCAAATAATGAGGTAAGCTTGTGTGGGTGGGTTCACAAACCCAGAGACAAAGGTTTTATGGTATGGGTTGATTTAAGGGACAGGTATGGAATTACACAGCTAATTTTTGATGAAGAAAGAAGTACAAAAAACCTTTTAGAAAAGGCTAAAAGTCTCGGAAGAGAATTTGTAATTCAAGTAAATGGAAAGGTTATTGAAAGAAGTTCAAAAAATCCTAACATTCCAACGGGAGATATCGAAATTCTTGTTTCTAATTTAGAAATACTGAACGATGCAAAAACTCCTCCTTTTACAATAGAGGACAATACTGATGGCGGAGAAGAATTAAGAATGAAATATAGATATTTAGATATTAGAAGAAATACTATAAAAGACAAACTAATATTTAGACATACGGTAAGTTCAGAAATAAGAAATTATTTAACAAAGTTCAATTTCATTGACATTGAGACCCCTTACTTAATTAAATCTACACCTGAGGGTGCTAGAGATTTTGTAGTTCCCTCTAGAATGAATGAAGGGGAGTTTTATGCTCTTCCTCAATCTCCACAAACTTTTAAACAACTTTTAATGGTTGGTGGAATTGATAGGTATTTTCAAATTGTTAAATGTTTTAGAGATGAAGATTTAAGAGCAGACAGACAACCTGAATTTACTCAAATTGATTGTGAAATGTCATTTGTTAACCAAGAAGACGTTTTAAATACATTTGAAGGATTAGTTAAACATCTTTTAAGTTCAATCAAAAACGTTTCAATTGACAAGTTCCCTAGAATTACATATGATGAAGCAATGTCAAAATATGGGTGTGATAAGCCTGACATTAGATTTGGAATGGAACTTGGAGAATTAAATGAAGTTTCTAAACACAAAGATTTTAATGTATTCAATTCTTCTGAACTAATAGTAGGAATTGCTGTTCCTGGTGGTAATAATTTTACAAGAAAAGAAATTGACAACTACACAAATTGGGTTAGAAGACCACAAATTGGAGCTTTAGGAATGGTCTATGTTAGATGTAATGATGATGGTAGTTTCAAATCTTCTGTTGATAAATTTTATGATCAAGAAGATTTAAGTGACTGGAGTAAAAAAACAAATGCTCAAAAGGGTGATTTAATTTTGATTTTATCAGGGGAAAAATCTGAAGTCAGATCTCAAATGAGTGCATTAAGATTAGAGATCGCAGAAAATATTAAATTAAGGAATCCGGAGGAATTTGCACCACTATGGGTTACAGATTTTCCTCTTTTAGAATGGGACGAAGAAACTCAAAAGTATCATGCGATGCACCATCCTTTTACATCTCCAAAAATTGATCAGATTGAGCTTCTTGAAACAAAGCCTAGTGAGGTAAAAGCAAACGCATATGATTTGGTTTTAAATGGAAATGAAATTGGAGGTGGTTCCATTAGAATTCATGACAAGAATATTCAATCTCTTATGTTTAAATATTTAGGTTTCACCAAAGAAGAAGCTAATGAGCAATTTGGATTTTTAATGAATGCTTTTGAATACGGTGCACCGCCTCATGGAGGAATAGCATTAGGACTTGACAGATTAGTTGCAATACTTGACGGAAGTGAATCTATAAAAGACTATATAGCTTTTCCAAAAAACAATAGCGGTAAAGATGTTATGATTAATGCTCCTTCATCTCTGAGTAAAGAACAACTGTCTGAGCTTTCATTGAAGTTGAATAAATAGTTTTGAACACAGGTTTAAAATGAAAAAAATTATTTCTTTATTATTCGTTTTTTCGTTAATCAGTATTTGCATAGGGTTTTATTATAAATCCTTTGACGAAATTCTTGGCAATAAAATAATTGGATTCACTATGTTATTTTTTGTATTCATTTTTATGCCAATTTTTGTCTATAATAGTTGGAAAGGAAAAAAATTATCCGACTATACATTTAGCAATGAAAATATTCAAAAAATGAAATCAAAATCTTCAAAATCAATTAAGTAAATTTTACATTTTAAATACAAATAAGAATTCTTTATTTATAATTACTACATTTGTAACTTAATTAAATTATAATATAATGACTGGTACAGTAAAATTTTTTAACGGAGCTAAAGGATATGGCTTCATTACAAACGATGAAACGAGCGAAGATATTTTCGTTCATGTTACTTCTTTAGAAGGTGTTAAACTAAACGAAGGAGACAAAGTAGAATATTCAGAAGAAGATGGAAAAAAAGGAAGAGTTGCAACAGAAGTTACACTTATAGAAGAATAGTATTTTATCTTTAATGAAACTCAAACCCTCAGTTTTACTGGGGGTTTTTTATTTTAATTTTCTTTTCTGTTCAAAAAAATCATTAATTAAATCCTTGGATTCAGCTGCTAAAATACCGTCTAATATTTTAGTCTTTGGATGGATTTTAGTACCCATTACTCTAAAACCCCTGTGAGAATCACTTGCTCCAATGACAATTTTAGATATTTGAGACCAGTATAATGCTCCTGCGCACATTTGACATGGTTCCAGAGTGACATATAATGTACAATCCTTTAAATATTTTCCTCCAATAAAATTAGCTGCACTTGTAATTGCTTGCATTTCTGCATGAGCGGTAACATCATTAAGAGTTTCTGTAAGATTATGAGTTCTGGCTACGATCTGATTGTCACTAACTATAACAGCTCCCACCGGAACTTCATCTTTTTGAAGTGCTATTTTAGCTTCTTCAATAGCTCTTCTCATAAAATATTTGTCGTCGTATAAATTAATCATTTAACTAATTTTTTTATACCATTCTAATGCCTTTCCGTCTGTTAAACTGGCGATAAAACAACTAATATCTAAAAGCTGAGTATACAAATCTCCTTCTTTATGAAGATAGGACTTAGGAATGCAGGCTAGAGCTAATTCGTCAAAAGCACTCAAAGAATTATTTTGATTATTAACTGCTGCTTTAACAAAAGTCTCTAAAAGGTGGTGAATAACTTGGTATCCTTTCAATTCTTTTTCTATTACCTCATCTGATTTGTAAACTCTCTCAATACTAATATTAATAATGTCTTTCATTTGAGCTTTGAAAGCGCTCTGGTCTAAAATAGACTTTGTACAATTTCCTGATAATAAAGCTTCCTCATTATTAATGAAAATATTTACCGCATCATTAATTAAAGTATTGACTGAAAGTGCTCTCAAATAAGCTACTCTATCAGATTTATGCTCTAAAGAATTGTACTTTTTAGTATCAATACTTCCTTTTACTAGTCTAATTAAATATTCTAAAGCATACTCTTCAGAAATCCAACCAAGATTTATTCCATCTTCAAAATCAATCAAGGTGTAACATATATCGTCTGCAGCTTCTACTAAAAAAGCTAGAGGATGTCTTGAGAAATTTCCTTTTGCATCTTTTAATCCAAGGTTATCAACTAATTCATTAAAGAATTTATTTTGTGATTCAAAAAATCCAAATTTTTTATCTTTTATGTTTTGAGTTGGTTTCGATGGAACTGAACCTTTAGGGTATTTTGTAAATGCTCCTAAAGTAGCATAACTGAGTCTTATACCACCTGGAATTCCGACTTTGTTTTCAGTTAAAATTTTAAAACCATTTGCATTTCCTTCAAAATCACATAAATCTTGATACTGTTGTTTACTTAATTGATTTTTAAATTTTAAACCCTTACCATTTTTGAAATAATCTCCGATTGCCATTTCTCCACTGTGTCCAAATGGGGGGTTTCCTATGTCATGTGCTAAACTTGCTGCAGCTACAATTGCTCCAAAATCATTACTTTGAAATCCATATGTTTTATTTAAATAAGGATGCTTTTCAATTAACTTTTTTCCTACAATCCTCCCAAGACTTCTCCCTACAACAGAAACTTCTAAACTATGAGTTAATCTAGTATGTACAAAACTTGTTTTTGAAAAAGGAATTACTTGTGTTTTGTCTTGAAGTGATCTAAAGGAAGAAGAAAAAATAATTCTATCATAATCTACCTCAAAACCAATTCGGGTTTCGTCCTGTTCTAATCTTAATCTTTTTAAAGTATCTCCCTGTCTTTTTAGCGAAAGTAATTGTTCCCAGTTCATGAATGCAATTTAATAAATACTAAATCCAATGAGTTAATGATATATATTAAATATGATAACAATTTGTTAACATTAGAAATATTTATTCGTTTTAAATTTGTTAAATAATTTAAATTAATGAAAAAGATAATTCTGCCAATAATAATTTTAATCACAATTAAAAGCTATTCCCAAGATTTAAGTTTTGGTAAACCAAATTTCAAAATTTTCTGGAACTATCATAATGATTTCACAAAAGATGTGTCTAAGAAAAGTGCTTTTGAACTTAAAAGAGTTTACTTGGGTTATAAACATAATTTTAATGAGAATATTTCTGCTAAAGTCACCTATGATATTGGAGCTAACTCTGGTGGAAGTGCATATACAGCCTATGTTAAAATTGCTCAATTAGACTGGGAATTAAATCCCAAAATAAAACTTAGTATGGGTTTAATTGGAAACAAACAGTTTAATGATCAAGAAGGTTTGTGGGGCTATCGCTACGCAAAAAAAGGCTTTCTTAACGAATATAAATTTGGTGCAAGTGCAGATCTTGGATTTAATTCGGAGTTTACCATTAATCCAAAATTTAAAATAAACTTATTTGTTTTAAACGGAGAAGGTTATAAAGCGCTTCAAGATGATAATGGACATCAAAAAATGGGAACAAGTTTTATATATAATTTTTCAAAGAAACTTTCAGGAAAGATCTATATGGATTCTCAACGTTCAGAAAACACTAAGTCAATAAAAAATAATTCTATTTTCTTGGGTTATAATAATACTGACTTTAGAGTTGGAGTTGAGTATGGGAAAATTAAAAATGGCAGAACATATAAAAATGCAGACGAGGGACACAACAGAGATGGATATTCCATTTTTGCCGTCAAAAGTTTAAAAAATAATTTCGAAATTTATTGCCGTTACGATAGTATTAGTTCAAACATACTTTCAGGTCAATTAATTCCTTGGAATAATGATAATGACGGTACCTTACTAATGTTTGGAACACAGTATGAGGCAATAAAAGGAGTGAAATTTAATTTAAACTATAGACTCTTTAATTACGATAACGCAGTAATCAATAACAAATCTGTTGTTTATTTAAACGCAGAATTTAAAATATAACTTATGAATTTATTTAACATTAATTTTACTTTAAATTTTATAGATTTAACGACATTTAGCACGCAATTAAATAACGATATGGATATTTATTTAATAATGATAATAGCATTAGGTCTTCTAGCAATAGGAGACTTAGTAGTTGGTGTAAGTAATGATGCTGTCAACTTTTTAAACTCAGCACTTGGCTCTAAAGCTATTTCCGTTAGGAATATAATGATATTGGCTAGCTTAGGTGTTGCTGTCGGAGCTGTTTTTTCAAGCGGAATGATGGAGGTCGCTAGAAAAGGGATCTTTAACCCTGATATGTTCTTCTTTTCAGAAATTATGATCATTTTTATGGCAGTAATGATTACCGATATACTTTTACTTGATTTTTTTAATACGTTAGGATTGCCAACATCCACAACTGTTTCAATAGTGTTTGAGCTTCTTGGAGCAGCAGTTGCAGTATCATTAATTAAGATATTTGCTGGAGGAGGAGAATTTTCCGATTTAGTAGAATATATAAATGTTACTAAAGCAACTCAAATAATTTTTGGAATAGTACTTTCTGTATTTGTAGCTTTTAGTGTTGGTGCTATCGTTCAATACTTTTCCAGGTTTCTTCTTTCTTATAATTATGAGCAAAAGGCTAAATGGGTTGGGTCCGTTTTTGGGGGAGTTGCTCTAACTTCTATTACATATTTTATATTAATGAAAGGAATTAAGGGAACAGCATATGCTAAACAAAGTTTTGATATACTCAGTGGATCCACAATTGCAAATTTTATGGAAACTCAAGTTATGTTGATTGCTTTAACCAGTTTCATATTATTATCTGCCTTTTCCTACATATTAATATTTGCTTTTAAAATTAATATATATAAAATTATAATAGGAGTAGGTACATTTTCGTTAGCGTTGGCATTTGCAGGGAACGACTTGGTAAATTTTATTGGAGTTCCTATTGCTGCATGGCAATCCTATGAAGCGTGGAGTGTTTCTGGAATTGAAGCAACTGAGTTCTCAATGGAGGTTTTAGCTACTAAAGTACCAACCCCGACAATTCTTTTATTTATTGCTGGTATGGTTATGGTGGTAACACTATGGTTTTCTTCAAAAGCTAAAAAAGTGACTAAAACTGAAATTGATCTGGCAAGGCAACAAGACACTAAGGAAAGATTTAGTCCAAATTTTCTTTCTAGAGGACTGGTTAGGTTATCATTAAGTATATCTAATATTACTTCTAAGCTAATACCTGATAAAGCTAAAAATATAATTGAAAGTAGATTTCAAAAACCTGCAATTCAGTTGTCTTCAAATAAGTCTATAGAATTACCAGCTTTTGACATGATTAGAGCAGCTGTTAATATGATGGTTGCAGCAATTTTAATTTCAATTGCTACTTCATTTAAATTACCACTTTCAACAACCTATGTAACTTTTATGGTCGCAATGGGAACCTCTCTTGCTGATAGAGCTTGGGGAAGTGAAAGTGCCGTGTACAGAGTTGCAGGTGTTTTAAACGTAATTGGAGGCTGGTTCTTTACAGCATTTATAGCTTTTACAGGATGTGGTTTAATAGCTTTTTTAATAAATTTAGGTGGCCCTTCAGCAATTGCAATATTATTATTTTTAGCATTATTAATTTTAGCTAGAAACTATATTTCACACAAAAAAGAAACTGCTCAGATTAAAAATGAAGATGCTTTAAATTCCGCAGAAAGTAGTTCTATTCAAGGTTTAATAGTAGAAAGCTCTAGCAATGTATCTAAAGCTTCAAAAAAAGTTAAAAAAATCTTTTGTGCTTCCATAAATGGCTTGGCTACTCAAGATTTAAAAGCGTTAAAAAAGAACAAAAAAGAAGTCAAAAATCTATCTGAAGAAATAGATGATCTTAGAAACGACTTATTTTATTTTATTAAAAATTTAGATGAATCTACAATTAAAGGAGCAAGTAATTTTTATATAAATGTTTTAGGTTCTTTAGAGGATATTGCTCAATCACTTGTATATATTTCTAAAATAACTTTTAAACACATTAACAATAATCATAAAGCATTGACATTTAATCAGATTAGAGAATTAAAGGAAATAAGTGTTCAATTAGAAACTCTATTTGAAAGAATTAAATTTGCTTTTTCAAAAAATAATTTTGAAGAAATAATTAATATCCTTGATTCCAAACAAGAACTTTATGATTCTGTTAAAGAAAAAATTAACATTCAAATTTCTAGAACTAAAGCAGAAGAATCTAGTCCTAAAAATACCACATTATATTTTAGCATACTTACGGAAACTAAAGATTTGATAAAGGCTACGGTAATTCTTTTGGAACTTTATAACGAGCAATACGATGCAAAAGTTAAGCCTCCTAATTCAAATAGTAAATAAGCTCATAAAAAAAGCGATTCAAATGAATCGCTTTTTTTATGAGAATATTTTAATTTTAAACTAACCCTCGCAACTTGCACACTCCTTCTTTTGTTTGAACTTTTGTGCAGCATTCATACTATGCTGGTAGTACAACGATTTCAGCCCTAACTTCCACGCAGTAATATGAATCTTATTAATCTCCTTGGTTGGTGTATCAGGGTGTACAATGATATTAAGTGATTGACCTTGATCTATATGGTTTTGTCTATTGGCTGCCTGATAGATGATTACCAATTGATCAATCTCTGAATAAGTTTTAAATATGTCTTTTTCATTCTCAGATAAGAAATCGAGATGCTGAACAGAGCCATCTCTGTCTCTAATATCTCTCCATACTTCTGGTGTATCCATACCTTTTTCTTTTAAAAGCTTTATCAAAAAGGGATTTTTAATTGTTGTTTTTATTTTTGCAATATCTTTCACATAAATATTAGACCATATGGGTTCTATACCTTGAGATACTTGCCCCAGTATAAAGGCAGATGAGGTTGTTGGAGCTATTGCATTCAGTGTTGCATTCCTTCTACCATATCCTTTTAACACCTCAGGTTCTCCAAACTTTTTTGCCAAGTGTTCAGAAGCTTTATAGGAAAACTCTTTTAGGGTTTTAAAAACCTCATTATTTAAATCGTATGCCTTTTGACTATCAAAAGGAAGCATTTTAGACTGTAGTAAAGAGTGCCAACCTAAAGTTCCCATCCCCAATGCTCTATTTTCTTTTGCAAAATTGTAAGCTCTTTCCATAAATAGAAATGTTTGTCGATCTTCTCTATCAGCGGAGTTCCTATACGACTCTAATTTTTCTAAGAATTCTGTGATTACGGCATCCAAAAAATAAACCATAGTTTCAACAGCATCTGTATCTTTCCATTTATCAAAATGTAATAAATTAATACTTGACAAAACACAAACAAAAGACCAGTTGTGATCAGAGGGCAACATGATTTCGGTACATAAGTTACTTGCATAAATTGGCAACTCTTTATCCTTATATACATCAGCAGCACCATTATTAGCATTATCTGTGAAGAAAATATAAGGGTAACCCATTTCTCCACGGCTCTGTAAAACTTTAGCCCAAACTGTTCTCTTTTCAACATCACCATCAATCATGTCTTGCATCCAATCGTTAGTTACAGTTACACCATGAGTTAACTCTTGAATAGGGTTACCTTCTGATCCTATTTCTAAAAATTCCATAATATCTGCATGATCAATCGGCAAATAAGGAGAAAAACGTCCTCTTCTTACTGAACCTTGACTTACAACATCTACCATAGATTCGAATAACCTCATAATATGAACAGCTCCAGAAGCTTCTCCATTATTTTTTATCGCAGCTCCTCGAGGTCTAATTTTACCAAAATAACCAGAAGTTCCTCCTCCTAATTTAGACATCATACCCACTTCCGATTGGGTGTATAAAATATTCCCTATGTCATCATCTATATGAGAACCAAAGCAGCTGATTGGTAATCCACGTTCTTTTCCAAAGTTTGACCAAACAGGCGATGCCAATGAATAATAACCTTCTGACATGTAGTAATAAAATTTTTCTGCAAAGCCTGGCATTTGAAGTATTCCTTCTGCTCTTTTTGCAATATTAGCAATACGCTCTTCTGCACATAATCCCTCACCTATGTAACCAGCAGCTAAAAATTTTCTACTATTTTCGTTCAACCACTCAAATGGTTTTTCTGAACTCAGATTCATTCTCTTATTTGATTTTTCTCTAGCTTGAGTTAAATCTTGCGATGAATTTGTTTGTTTTGGTTCGATTATTGTTTTTGTATGCATATTCTAAAATAAGTCGTCATTTGTTATACTTTGGCTTCTTTTGCTATAGTTGATAGATCTTTTTACAAAAAAATCTCCATGTTTGGTTCCTATAATCTCGTCATCAAACCATTCGGTTTCTGAAACTAATTTTTGATCGACATCAAATACTTTATCAATTCCAATGCTCTCTAGGGAATTATTAAATCTATTTTTTAAAAATTCATTAATTACTATTTTTGGTAAAAAGTCTAACTCCCCGTTTTCAAAAATCCAATCCACAACATCTTGCTCAGCTTCAAAAGCTTGTTTACATAAGTTTTGAATATCTTTATGATATTCAGGTGTAAACCACTCCGGATGTTCTTTTTGAAGAATTTTGATCAAATCAATACCAAAATCTCCATGGATTTGCTCTTCTTTAGAAGTTGCCTCTACAACATTAGAAATACCTTTCAACATATTTTTGTGTTTGTTGAAAGCCATGATGATTAAGAATTGTGAAAATAGGGAAACATGTTCAATAAATAATGAAAACAAAAGAATGGATTCTGCATATTCTTTATCGTCATCACTTTTTGAATTTTTAAGTGCTGTTTCTAAATATCGTACCCTTTTCATAATACTTGGTTTCTTTTTAAGCTCTTTGAATTCTGAATTCAATCCTAATATCTCTAACAAATGAGAGTAGGCATCGGCGTGGCGAACTTCACTTTCAGCGAATGTTGATCCTACTGAACCAATCTCTGGTTTTGGAATTCTATGATAGAGATCACCCCAAAAGGATTTTACTGCCACTTCAATTTGGGAAATTGCCAACATGGTGTTTTTAATTGCACTCCGTTCTGAATCAGATAATCGGGACTTAAAGTCTTGTATATCACTAGTAAAATTAAATTCTGAGTGGATCCAATAAGAATGTCTTATCGCCGGAACGTATTCATACAGATGAGGATATTCATATGGCTTTAAGTTAATTCGTTTTTCAAAAATATCAGACTCTCTCTTTTGACTTCTTTTATTTCGATATAAAATATATGCTTTTGCCGCTTCCGGAAATTTACTTTCCATCAGCTGTGTCTCAACAATATCCTGAACCTCTTCAATTGTTGGGATATACTCTTGGTGCTCGTTTTTACGATCTATTAATTTTTTATAAACTGATAATGCAACATCTTGCGCATCCTTATGAGTACCAACTTCAACTGCAACCATTGATTTGTGAATAGCTTCTGTGATTTTATCTAAGTGAAAAGCTTTAGTGCTGAAGTCTCTTTTAATTATTTCATCTATCTTCATAAGGTTCAAAATTATTTTAATTCTATACTGATATATAAATATCAGATTTATTTCACCGGTTTTAAATAGCGACTTTATAAGTTTTTAACAAAATTCTCAACATAAATTTTACCATTTTTTAAATATTTATCAAATAAAAAAAAGAGAACTATTTACATAATACTTAAATTATTTAAAGCCTTATTAGCTAATTATTTTTCCAACAATAATCCTATTTCTAGTTCAATTCAACGTAGTAATAACATCACAAAACACACTATTACTAGTGGATTTAAATTTTGTTGTTTTTTTATTTCCAATTCCCATTATTCCAGTCCATTTTTAGTCAATTTCAAAACTATTCATGTTTATTAATAAAATTGATTTACCAGCTGGTAAAAAAAATTAGTGGTTGTTATTGGATATTGTCTTTAACAAAGATTCTAAATTGTTTTGATAAATGAAAGCAGTAATTGTTCACAAAGAGCGTTAGTTCTTAACAATTCGATTGTTTAAAAATTTTGTATTTTATTGTGCTTTAATATAAATTACTGGTAATTAATAATTTATATTATTCATGGTTAAAATACATGAAAATTATATTTTTTGGTTAAACTTTTTTTATTTTTTTTGACACCTTTTCGAGTTCCAAATACCATAAGTTTCCAAACCTTCTAATCAGGGCCTCTTTTACAAATTCATATAATGGTTTTTTTAACTCTTTACCCAAACTGCAAGCATCAGAACAAATATTCCATTTATGGTAGTTTACAGCCGTGAAACTCGAATATTGTTTAACTCTTATTGGATAAAGGTGACAAGACAGTGGTTTTTTTAAACCTAAAACTCCATCATTATATGCTTTTTCAATTCCACAATCCATAGAACCATTTAAATTATAATGAACATAAACACATTCTTTTCCTTTTACTAGTGGAGTCTCAATATTACCGTCTTTATCATATATATACTTACCTTTTTCTTGGATAATTTTTTCCGCTTCTTTAGAAATATATGGTTCTATTTTTTTAAAATTTTTTTCAATTATATATGCCTCATTTTTTTCTAATGTAGCTCCTCTATCTCCCTCGATACAACAAGCTCCTCTACAAGCAGAAATATTACATTGAAAGTTGTTTTCGATAATGTCTTCAGAAACTAAAGTTTTACCAATTCTAAACATGTGATGAAAATAATAAATAATAATTCATTTTGTTCTAATATAAATTATATTTACAATCAAATAAAAAACAAATAAATGGATTTAAATTTTAAAGAAATTTTTGCTGCCTTCATGATTTTGTTTGCTGTTATTGATATTGTGGGAAATATTCCTATTATTATAGATTTAAGAAAAAAAGTAGGACACATTCAGAGTGAAAAAGCATCTATAATTGCAGGTGTTATAATGATTTTGTTTCTATTTATTGGTGAAAATATATTATCGTTAATTGGTATAGACGTAAACTCATTTGCGGTTGCTGGATCGTTTGTTCTTTTCTTTATAGCTTTAGAAATGATATTAGGAATTACACTTTATAAAGATGACGAAAACACAAATTTAACTGCTTCAGTTTTTCCGTTAGCCTTTCCCTTAATTGCTGGCCCCGGAAGTTTAACTACACTTTTGTCTATTAAATCAGAATATTCTACTCCAAATATTATTATAGCTATTATAATTAATGTGATTTTTATTTATTTTATTTTAAAAACATCCAAAAAAATAGAAAAAATTATAGGTCAAAATGGAATTCAAATTACAAGAAAAGTATTTGGGGTTGTCCTTTTAGCTATTGCTGTGAAATTATTTACAACTAACATTCAAGACTTATTTTAAATTTTATGAAAAATTCTATTTTTTTAGTTATAGCAATAATTTTATTAGGATTTAATATTTCTCATCTAGATTTTCAAAACCTTTTAAGTAATGATGGTAAGATTGCTGCGATTGGTGTTTTAGGGTGTTTAATTGCAATTATTCTTTTATTAATTCTTAATAATTCAAACAAAATAAAAAATAAATTAGAGGATTAATATTACAGAGTTTTAATATGAGAAACTTCTAGTCCAGCTTTTTTCAAAAATTCTATACCAGAAGAATCCTTATACTCCTTATAATACACTAATCTTTTAATGCCAGATTGAAAAATAAGCTTACTACATTCTTTACAAGGAGACAATGTTATGTAAAGTGTAGCTCCTTCACTGGACTGAGTAGAGGCAGAAACTTTCATTATTGCATTTGCTTCAGCATGAAGGACATACCATTTAGTGTAATTCTCATTGTCTTCACAAATATTTTCAAATCCTGTCGGAGTCCCATTATACCCATCGGAAATTATCATTTTATTTTTTACAATTAAAGCCCCAACTTGTCTTCTTTTGCAATAAGATAATTTTGCCCATTCTAAAGCCATTTTTAAATAAGCAGTATCATATTTTTTTTGTTTCTTTTTAGTCATATTCTACAATAAATTTAAAATCATATTTAATGCAAAAACTACAATAATTGCAGAAATAATATTGATATAATTAGATAACTTATAAGATCCCAATTTAATAACAAGACAATTAATAACCAAAATTGCTAAAACAATAATTAATTGTGAAGTTTCTACACCAACAGCAAATCCAATTAAAGGATTAATTTTAGATTCCAAAGGAAACGATATTTGATTAAAATAATTGCCAAATCCAAACCCATGTATTAATCCGAAAAAAATTGAAATTATAATTTCTATTAAATTAGAGGAATTAATATTATTAGTTTTCAGAATATTATTTATACCGGTAAAAATAATTGTTACTGGGATAAGTGTTTCAATTATTTTTTCAGGTGGCTTATAAATCCCATGTGCTGAAAAGAATAATGAAAAAGAATGCCCTAAAGTAAAAAAAGTAACAATCCAAAACAACGCTTTAAATTCCTTAAATGAAAAGGGAATAGTTAGTGCAATTATAAAAAGTAAGTGATCATATGCGCTCCAATCTAAAACGTGAAATAATCCTAATTCAAAATAAAAAAGCAAATCATAAATCATGTAAAATCTTTTTTTTAAAACTACAAAAACTGATTTTAAAACCCTCGCTCGGATTTAATTCTTTCATAAGCTTTTTGAATTTTTTGAAACTTTTCTTGCGCAGCCTTAACATAAGCTTTCCCTAAATGCTGAACCTTGTCTGGGTGGTGTTTTTTAGCTAAATCTCTATATGCTCTTTTTACAGTTTGGTCAGAAGCTGATTTGTCTATTTCCAGTATTTTATATGCCCCACCAACCTGATCTATAAACATTGCTTTTATACTTTCAAAATCTGCTCGAGAAAGTCTCAATAAATTTGAAAACTCCTGAAGTTTTTGTAGTTCTGGGGAAGATATGTTCCCATCTGCTTTTGCAATCCCAAATAAAAAATGAATTACCTGTAATCTGCTTTCATACTTTAAAACGGAATTAAAAAGTTTGCTAATATTGGATGGAGAAATCCCGTTTTTATTAATATTGTCATTAAATATTTTAAAAGTAGTGTTTGCTCTTTCCTTGCCATAGGCAGATACAAAATAACTTCTAACATAATCTAATTCTTGTTTAGAAACTCTTCCATCTGCTTTTATTACTAAAGAGGCTAGAGCCAATAAGTTTAATTCAAAATCTAGAGAAGATATGTTTCTAATATTACCTTTTTTAAGACTATTTCCCTCAATTAAACCTCCTAAAAAGTATCCAATAAGCGCGCCAGGAAATCTAAAAAAAGTATAACCTAAAATAGCAAGCATCCATTTAGACATAAATAAAATTATTTTGGCAAAAATACAAAGGTGTTTTGAAACATGTTCTTTTTTATTGGATGTTTATTACCTTTACATCAAAATATAAATTATATGTATCCATTAGAAATTATTGCACCTATGAAGGAGGAACTTACCTCAATTGGCTTTAAGAGTTTAACAACTTCTGAAGAAGTAAATAAAAGTATATCAAATAGCGAAACAGCTGTTTTAATAGTTAACTCTGTTTGTGGATGCGCTGCTGCCAATGCAAGGCCTGGTGTAATGCAATCTTTAAGTAATGACAAAGTCCCCTCTGATTTATTAACAGTTTTTGCTGGAGTTGACAAAGAGGCTACAAACGCGGCTAGAAATTTAATGGTTCCTTTCCCACCATCTTCACCATGTATTGCAGTTTTTAAAAATGGTGAACTTGTTCATATGTTAGAAAGACATCATATTGAAGGCAGGTCATCAACTATAATTAGTGAGAATCTTAAACAAGCATATAACGACCACTGTTAGTTTTTTAAAAAAAATTATTTAGAGGATATTGGGAAAGAGATTAAAAATGATGTTCCTATGTTAATTTTAGATTTAAATGAAATCTTCCCTCCGTAAGAATTTACAAGATTTTTTACCATACCCAAACCCAGTCCCATTCCACTAGTCTTAGTTGTGAAATTTGGTTCAAAAATTTTAGATTTTATTTCTTTTGGGACACCCACTCCATTATCATTAATATCGATAATTACTTTTTTATTTTTCGTTTTGATATTTACCTGAATTAATGGTTCTTTCAATGAATCACAAGCTTCAACAGCATTCTTAATTAAATTTGTAATAATTCTAATCATCTGAGTTCTATCTATACTAACCTGTATGTCCCTAAGTTCAGAATTAAAAACTATATGTTTTTCTTTAAATATTTTTAAAGCTAATCTGGTTGTTTCAATTATATTAATTTTTTCTCCTTGTTGAGCTGGCATTTTTGCAAAATTCGAAAAAGCAGATGCTATAGTACTCATTGTATCAATTTGTTGTATTAATGTTTTTGAAAATTCATCTAATTTTTCATCAATTTTAGAATCCTTTACATTAAAGTTTTTTTGAAAACTCTGCACGCTTAATCGCATTGGTGTTAATGGATTTTTAATTTCATGCGCTACCTGTTTTGCCATTTCTCTCCAAGCTTGCTCCTTATTTGACTTAGATAGTTTTTCTACACTTTCATTTAGCATCTCAACCATTTTATTATAAGATTCAACTAAAATATTTACCTCTTTACTTCTTGCTTTAATTTGTATTTTGGTGTTTGTTTTGTCTAACCTAGTTAACTTTATTTTTTTTCCAATTTCAGAAAGTGATTTTGTAATATAAACTGAAATTAAATATGAAAATATGATGGCAATAATTAAAATTAAAAAATATACCTGCCCAAATATTTTTATAAAAGAATTTAACTCATAGCTGTTTAAGTTGTCATCATCAAAGTAAGGTAAGTTTAAAATCCAAATTGGATTTGAAAAGGTATCTAAAATTAAAGAATATGAAGACCTATATTGAACTTCCCCTATCGTTATTTTTTGAATAATACTTTGCTCTTTACTTTTATTTAACTTTAATAAAATACTATCATTTATTTTATTATTTACCAATTGAGTAATTGTTGAGTTTAAAATCTTCCCATCTAAGCTATATATACTAAAGTTTACATTTTGTACATCTGCTATTTGAAATATTTTCTCCTGAAATATTGAGTCTATTTCTTTTTTATTTAAGTCAAACGGAGTTTCTTGAAACACATAAGAAATACTTCTTTGTAATTGGGTTTTTTTCCTTTCTAATCTTTGCTCGTGGTACTTATTTGATTGTTCTTTATATTGAGGAATAGTCAATGCCGCAATACCTCCAAAGGCTATGATCACAAGACTAGTCATCGCAACAAAAATTCTAAATCTTATTGAGAGATGTCTCCTAATTTTAAATTTCTTTATCATTCCTTTCTCTAATTTTTTCGTAAAGTTTTATTAAAGCTGCGATAACTATTACAAAACAAATTAAAGATATTATTGAGTATTTCCAATTTATACTGTTTTTTAACGTAACTAAAAATACTATTGTAAATAGTGCTAACGTTGACACCTCATTCCAAATTCTCATAAAACCAGAAGAATATTTTATAATATCATTTCTTAACTCTTTTTGAATAAAGTGTGTTTTAATATGGTAAAAAACCAACAGTATCACAAAGCCTAATTTTACAATCATCCAGCTTTCATTTATCCATTGAGGAGCTAAAATCAATAACCATATTCCAAAAATTATTGCTAAAATTGAAGAGGGCCAAGTAATAATATACCAAAGTCTGTATATCATTATTTTAAATTGTTTTGTTAGAATTTCCCTTTCATATTTTTCCTTTTTTGAAGCCTCTATGAAATATATAAACAATCTAGGAGTGTAAAATAAACCCGCAAACCAAGTCACTACAAAGATGAAGTGTAAAGATTTTATATAATAATAATATTCCAAACAGCTTTTTTAATTAATTTAAGACATTGCCCACTCATCGATCCATCTACTTAAAACTTTAACCCATTCTATATCATCGTTCAAGCAAGGAATTACATGAAACTGTTCTCCTCCTTTATCTACAAAATCTTCTTTGGCTTCCATGCCTATTTCTTCTAACGTTTCTAAACAATCTGAAACGAAAGCAGGGGTAACTATTGCCATTTTTTTTGTGCCAGTTTTAGCAAAATTCTCAATTACTTTGTCAGTGTAAGGTTTAAGCCAAGGTTGCCCCGCTAATCTAGACTGAAAAGAAGATGAATATGTGTCTTCTTTTAATTCTAAATATTTTACAACTTGTTTTGTAGTTTCATAGCACTGATGTCGATAACAAAATTCATGAGCAGGAGATGTCACTCTACAACATTCTCCATTAATTTTACAGTGAGACCTTGTAACATCTGATTTTCTAATGTGTCTTTCAGGTATACCGTGATAAGAAAAAAGAAGGTGATCCCATTCTTTGTCTTTTAAATAATTTTGTATTGAACTGGATAAAACTTTTATATAATCTGGGTGATTATAAAACGCAGGTAGATTAGTAAATTCAATATGAGGATATAAATTATTTCTTATTTCTTCAGCTAAAACCAAAATTGTTTCAGTTGAAGCCATTGCATGTTGAGGATAAAGAGGAATTAATAAGATATCAGTAACTCCTTTATCAGATAATTCTTTAATTCCTTTTTCAATAGACGGATTTCCATATCTCATTGCTAATGAAATTGGAATCGAAGTGATCTTATCTACCTCCTTTAGTAACCTGTTAGATAGTACTATTAAAGGAGAACCCTCGTCCCACCATATTTTTTTATATGCTTTTGCAGATTTTCTAGGTCTAGTATTTAAAATAATTCCTTTGACAAGAAGAGTTCTGAGCCATAATGGCTCATCAATAACTCTTTCGTCCATAAGAAATTGACCTAAATATTTTTTTACATCCTTCTTTTCAGGGCTGTCGGGTGAACCAAGGTTAACTAGTAATACTCCTTTCATATTTTATAAAGACATTAAATATTTTTTAGGCGTTGTGCCAAATTTTTTCTTAAACGCATTAATAAAGTGAGTTGCGGTACTATAACCCACCTTAAGTGCTACTTCGTTGACATTATAATTACCTGACGAAAGTAATCTTTTGGAAACTTGCATTTTATAATCTAATAAAAAAACAAAAACTGAGGCTCCATAAACTTGCTTAAAACCTTCTTTTAATTTTTTTAAACTGATTTCTACTTCATTTGCTAAATCATTAAGTGTAGGGGGTTCAGTCATTCTTGAAATCATTATATCTTTTGCTTTTCGAATTTTTTTAATGTTTTTATCGTCCACTAAAAATGGGCATTGTTCAACATCCATTTCTTTATCTTTATTAAAATAAAGGCTCATAAGTTCAAAAACTTTAGCTCTGAGGTAAAGATTGTGCATGCTTTTGTGTACAGATTGTTGAACCATTTGGTTTAAAACAATCGAAATCATTGGTCCTAATTTTTTGTCTTTATAAAATTTGTTTCCAACGTTATCTTGATTTAAAAATGAAATTTGATCTGCTTGATTAGAAAATAAACTGTGAAATTTTTTAATTGAAATCAAGACACTCAAAACTAAACTATTAGATTGCAATAAAGCACTTATTGGTAACTCTTGGTTTGGGTTGTATAATAATATTGAATTTTCAGATGGTACAGGGAATGAATATCCTCCGTTGTTAAATTGGAATCTTGAATGTCCTTTGATACAAAAATGAAATTGAATATGGTTTTTATCAATTTCATATTCAAAAATGGAATTAACCTCTCTGTCGTTCGAAAATTTTAATAAAATTATTCCATCATCAATAAGGAAATCTTGTATGGTCCCTCTTGCGATATTTTTTTCTTTAATTTCCAATATTTTTATTATTTAGAAATATTCTAAATTAGTGTTTTTGTTTTTTAAAAAATACTCTGTAAAACTATAAAAATATTGTAAAAAAACAATAGAAATATATCAAAATTCTTTAATCGTTATTTATAGAACCTTTAGGGTTATTTTTTTTATTTGTTGGTCCTTATTTTTGGAATATTAAAAATATAAATAATATTTTGAAAAAACCATCCCTTCATGTTATTGGGATTAGCTACAAAAAAGCTTCTGCATCAATTAGAGGCAAGTTTAGTTTAGATTTATTATCTTCAAAAAACCTTATACTAGAGGCTAAGAATTGTGATATCAAATCTATAATTGTAAACTCCACTTGTAACAGAGTTGAAATATATGCTCAATCTAACGATCATAAGATTTTAATTAAACTTTTATGCTCACATTCGTTAGGGGATGAATTAGATTTTTACTCTAATGGTTACGTTAAAACTGGTGACGAGGCTATTAATCATATATTAAGAGTTGGCACTGGCCTAGATAGTCAAATTTTAGGTGATTTTGAAATTATCGCCCAAATGAAACAGAGCTTTAAAAGGTCTAAAGAATTAAATGCAATAAGCCCATATTTTGACAGGTTATTTAGTTCCGTTATGCAAGCTAGTAAAAGAATAAAAAACGAAACAAAGCTTTCTTCAGGAGCAACCTCAGTTTCTTTTGCAGCAGTTAGATATATTCTAGATAATGTCGCTAATTTAAAAGATAAAAAAATACTACTATTTGGAGTTGGAAAAATCGGTCGTAATACATGTGAAAATTTAGTAAAGCATACTTCAAACAAACAAATCACATTAATTAATAGAACTGAAGACAAAGCGAAAAAAATTGCAGGTAAGTTCAAGCTTATTGTTAAGAACATTTCGGAGATTTCTAACGAAATATCTAATACCGATATTTTAATAGTTGCCACTTCCTCTTCAAGCCCTACAATTACCAAAGAAATAGTTTCTATTTCTAAAAAGATTTTGATTTTAGATCTTTCTGTTCCAAAAAATGTAGACGAAAGTTTAAATAAGAATACTAATATTGATCTTTTAGATTTGGATCATCTGTCAACCATTACAGATATTAATTTAGATAAAAGAAAAAAATACATCCCTAACGCTGAAATCGTTATAAATGAAATTAAAAAAGATTTTGAAGATTGGGTTGAAACTAGAAAATACGCACCTACTGTAAATGCTTTAAAAACAAAACTTAAACTAATTCAAGATAAGAAGATAAATGTATTAAAAAAGAAATCTCAAAACTTCAGTGAAGAAAATGTTCAAGAAGTTGGAGAACATTTAATCCAAAAAATCACTAATCAAATTGCAAGCCATTTGAGGGAAAGCAAAGAATTTGAAGAAGAATTAGAGTCTATTAGAACTATTTTTCAACTTGATTCTAATGAATGATGTCATTAGAATAGGAACAAGAAACAGCACATTAGCTCTTTGGCAAGCAAATCACGCTAAAAGAAAATTCGAAAAATTAAACATCCCTACTAAAATAGTTCCAATTAAATCAGAAGGAGATTTAAATCAAATTACTCCGCTCTACGATTTTGGGGTCACAGGAATATTTACAAAAAATTTAGACAAAGCTTTATTAAATAACGAAATAGATATTGCTGTTCACAGTTTAAAAGATGTGCCAATTAATCCAGCAAAAGGAATAAATATGAGTTGTGTATTTGAAAGAGCAAATCCACTGGATGTACTAGTCATAAAAAATAAAAATATAGACTTTTCGAAAAATTTGACAATAGCTACAAGCAGCATAAGAAGAAAATGCCAATGGTTAAATAAATATTCAAACCATAAAATTGAAGTTTTAAGAGGAAACGTTGACACTAGAATAATGAAATTAAAAAAGAGTGACTGGGATGGAGCAATTTTTGCTCAAGCAGGATTAGAAAGGTTAAAATTAAATATTGAAAACACATTGTTATTAGGATGGATGATCCCATCTGCTGCTCAAGGAACAATAGCACTAGCAACTAAAAATGAAAATAAAAAGTTGATAGATATAATAAAGAAATTTAACTGCAATAAAACAATGCAGTGTGTAAGTCAAGAAAGAATTTTTTTAAAGTTAATGGGAGGCGGGTGTTCTATGCCAATATCAGCTCACGCTACTTTCAAAGAAAATGATCTAATTTTGAAAACAAATATATGTTCTCTTGATAATAAACATTCAATAACAGATCTGTCAATATATAAACAACATGATTTGAATGCAGGACTAAAGAGTTATAATAAAATTCTAAAAAAAGGAGCAGACAAAATTCTACAGTTAAATTCAAATGAATGAAAAGAAATACTGTTTTATCTACAATTAAGTTAGACAAAAATTTTCATGACCTTTTTAAGAAAAATGATATTGAATTAATAGAACATAATTTTATCAAAACATCTAAAGTAGACTTTGAATTACCAAGCCATAAAGGAAGCTGGATTTTTACAAGTAAAAATTCTGTTGAAGCTGTGTATTCATCTAAAGAAATGTTAAAATGCAAAAAAATGCCACATTATTGCGTGGGTGAAAATACTAAATCACTTTTATTGAAAAATGGACAAAAAATCATAAAATCGGCTAAAAACTCATTAGAATTAGCGTTTTTTATAAAAAAAATGGCAAAAAATGATAAATTTATTTATTGCAGAGGTTCCATAGAAAACAATGACTTTAGGGATTTTTTTGAAAAGAATAAAATAAGTTTGCAAGAAGTTACTGTCTACAAAACGAAGCTTTTGCCAAAACACATAGAAAACACTATAAACGCTATAATGTTTTTTAGCCCAAGCGCAGTAAAAAGCTATATTAAATACAATTCTATTGGAAATTCTATTTGTTTTTGCATTGGGAAAACCACTTCATCTTTTGTCAAAAAATTCTCAAAAAAAACTTATTTTTCTGAAAATCCCTCAATTGAAAATGTTGTAAAACAAACTATTAATTCTTTTAAATAATGAATAAAATCAAAAACAGATTATTCTTAGATGCACTTAAAGGTAAAATAGTCTCTAGACCACCTGTGTGGATAATGCGACAAGCGGGCAGATATTTACCAGACTTCATGAAACTGAAAAATAAATATGATTTTTTTACCAGATGCCAAACACCTGAACTGGCATGCGAAATTACGATGATGCCTATCAAACAAATAGGTTTAGATGCAGCCATAATATTCAGTGATATCCTCGTTGTTCCGCAAGCTATGGGTGTTAAAGTGGAAATGAAAAATAATTTTGGTCCATATATTGAATCTCCAATTAAAAATAAATTCGATATTGATAAACTTGATATTTATAATATTGAGGAAAATTTAGAATATGTTTTTGAAGCGGTTAAATTGACAAAAAAAGCTTTAAATAATGAAATCCCTTTAATTGGATTTGCTGGTTCACCTTGGACGATATTGTGTTACATGGTCGAAGGTAGTGGCTCAAAAAACTTTGCTAAAGCAAAAAACTTTTGTTTTAAAAATCCTGAGCTAGCACATCAACTTCTTGAAAAAATTACTAAAGCAACAATTGTATATTTAAAAAGAAAAATATTGTCTGGCGTAGATGCCATTCAGTTGTTTGACTCATGGGGTGGTGTTCTTTCACACTCTGATTATCAGATTTTTTCATTCCCGTATCTTAGGCAAATATCTGATTCATTAAAAGCTGACAGCCCTATTATTATATACCCAAAAGGTTGTTGGCATGCTTTGTCAGATTATTCAAAAATTGGTGCTTCAGCTATAGGGATTGACTGGACTTGTTCTGCAAGAAATGGTCGGTATTTAACAGGTAATAATGTAACGCTACAAGGGAATCTTGATCCTAGTATATTGTTTTCTTCTAAACAAAATATTGAAAAACATACTGTTTCTATGCTAAATGAATTTGGAAAAGAAAAGTATATTGCAAACTTAGGACACGGTATTCTGCCCAATACTCCGGTTGAAAATGTAAAAACATTTGTCCAAATTATAAAAGAATATAAATAAAATGAAAAATAAATTTTCTGTTTATATTGATAATCTTCAAAGTACGATTACAAATCATATTGAAAATTTAGATGGAAAATCTAAATTTGAAAAAGACAATTGGAATAGAGAAAAAGGGGGAGGTGGTTTAACAATGGTTCTTGAAAACGGAAATGTTTTTGAAAAAGCTGGAGTAAATGTTTCTAAAGTGTATGGTGAATTACCAGAGTCCATGTCTAAATTACTAAACACTAATCAATCTAGTTTTTTTGCATGTGGAATTAGTATTGTATTCCATCCGAAAAACCCAATGGTTCCCACTTTTCATGCTAATTTAAGATATTTTGAGCTGTATGAAAAGAATGAATTAAAGGACAGATGGTTTGGCGGTGGCTTAGATTTAACACCTTACTATATATTTGATGATGATATCGAACATTTTCATCGTTCTTGCAAAAAAATATGTGACCAACACAATCCAAATTTTTACATAGATTACAAAGATAAATGTGATAAATACTTTTGGAATTCTCACCGCAATGAAGCTAGAGGAGTAGGTGGGCTATTTTTTGATTACTGTAGAAAAAATGATTTAATGAGTATTGAAGATTGGTTTTCTTTTAGTTCTGATTTAGGCAATTCGTTATTAAATTCTTATTGTCCAATTGTTGAAAAAAGAAAAAATGTTGTTTATAATGAAAATCATGCCAAATGGCATCAAATTAGGAGAGGAAGATATGTTGAATTTAACCTTTTACATGACAAAGGAACTCTTTTTGGTTTAAAAACAAATGGAAGAATAGAGAGCATTTTAATTAGTATGCCACCTAAAGCTTATTGGAACTATAACCATAATCCTAAATTGGGAAGTGAGGAGGAAAAATTAATAAAAATATTGAAAACTCCAAAAAACTGGATTTAAATTTAAATATTATGTACCCACTAAACAGAAACAGAAGACTGAGGTCAAAAACATCATTGAGAAATTTGATTAGAGAGTCTTCTATTCACCCCCACGACTTTATTTCCCCCGTGTTTGTAATAGAGGGATCTAATATAAAAGAAGAAATTTCATCAATGCCGGGATATTACCGTTTTAGCTTAGACAATTTAAAAAAAGAAATAAACGATTTATGGTCAATTGGTGTCCAAGCGATTTTATTGTTTGTTAAGGTTTCTGATTCATTAAAAGACAACTTAGGTTCTGAAGCCATAAACAAAGATGGTCTAATGCAAAGAGCAATTAAAGAAATTAAAAATGCCATTCCTGAAATAACTATAATAACCGATATAGCATTGGACCCCTACTCAAAATATGGCCACGATGGGGTTGTAAAAGGTGAAGAAATATTAAACGATGAAACAAACTTAATTCTTTCGGAAATGGCTTTATCTCACGCTAAATGTGGGGCTGATATTGTTGCCCCTAGCGACATGATGGATGGAAGAGTTTTATCAATCAGAAATACTTTAGAAAAAAATGGTTTTGTTAATACTGGAATAATGAGCTATGGTGCCAAATACGCTTCCTCTTTTTATGGTCCGTTTAGAGATGCTTTAGATTCTAAGCCTGGGTTTGGCGATAAAAAAACATATCAAATGGATTTTGGAAATAGAAAAGAAGCAATCAATGAAGTTCATTCGGATATTAATGAAGGAGCTGATATAATAATGGTTAAGCCAGGAATAGCATATCTTGACATAGTTAGAGAAATAAGAAATTCTACTGACATCCCTTTAGCTGTCTACCAAGTCAGCGGGGAATATTCAATGCTGAAAGCTGCAGCTAAATTAGGGTGGATAAACCACAATGAAGTAATGATGGAACAACTAATGTCAATTAAAAGAGCTGGAGCAAATATGATCGCATCATATTTTGCTAAAGAAGCTATAAAGTTAATATCTTAAATTTTGATAAATTAGTCTTAAAATATAATAGATTTAATACAAATATGAAAAAAAAAATAGGCTTAATGTTAGCGCTTTTCTTAATTTTCATGAGTTTGAACTTTAGTTCCGATTTAGTTTACTTATCAGAACTACTAAGTACCATTTATAAAATTCAAAGAACTGAAGCAGACATAACAGACTACAAATTTTTTGACAATATTGAAATTCCTAAAAGTCAAAATCCACAACCATGGCCAGTCCATAAAAACTACAATAAAACTCATTCAACAGAGCTGTTAAAATCTAAACACTCGACTCTTGGCACAGTCGCATTTTTAATCATTAAAAATGACTCATTATGGCATGAAAAATATTTTGAAGGCTATGACAAAAATTCATTTAGCAATTCTTTTTCTATGTCTAAAAGTATAGTTTCTGCTACGATGGGAAAAGCAATACAAGAGGGCTACTTTAGTAGTATTAATGAAAAAGTTGGATCTTATATTCCTGAATATAAAAATGGCCTTGCTTCAAATTTAACTATTGGTGATTTGTCCAGCATGTCCTCTGGAATGAAATGGACCGAAAGTTATACAAATGTATTTGGAGTTACTGCTAGAGCATATGTAGGTAGTAATTTAAATAAGCTAATAAAGTCAAGGCCAATAATCAAAAAGCCTGGGCAATCATTTGAATATTTAAGTAGTGACACTCAGCTTCTGGCGATGACTATTGAAAAGGCTACTCAAAAAAAAATATCCACACTGGTTTACGATTGGTTTTGGAATCCGATGGGAGCTGAAAATAAAGCGCTGTGGCAAGTAGATAACATAAAGACTAATACTGAAAAAGCATATTGTTGTTTTAACTCGAACGCCAGAGATTTTGCCAGATTTGGAAAACTTTTTAAAAACAATGGTATGTGGAATGGTAAAAACTTAATTGACTCCAATCTTTTAAGAAAATTTTTAAATCCTAGATTTTCATCAAGTCCTCAATACGGATATGGATTTTGGCTTGGAAAATTTAAAGGTGAAAAATATTTTGCAATGAGAGGGCATTTGGGTCAATATGTAATCGTATTCCCTAAAAAAGATATAATTATTGTTCGTCTTGGTAAGATGGAAGAAAAGTCAGAAGAAAGAGCGTATATTGAAGAAGCTTTTAAAATGATTAATGCATAACATTGGAATCTACTATTCTTCTTTCAGTAAAAAATTTAAATATATCTATTTCAAATTCTGATATTTTAAAAAATATTTCTTTTGATTTAAAAAAAAATCAAATTCTTGGATTTGTTGGTGAATCCGGCAGCGGAAAGTCAATAACCGCTTTTTCAATTATCAACCTATTAAACGCAAAAAAATTTGAAAAAAAAGGAAAGATTATTTTTAATGGAAACAGAATTGATTCTATTTCCAATAAAAAATTGGAAAAAATTAGAGGATCTCAAATCTCGATGGTTTTTCAAGAACCTATGAGTTCTTTAAATCCAAGCATGAAGTGTGGGAATCAAGTTTTAGAAGTTTTACTAAAACACACAAATCTAAATTCAAAAGAAGGTTCAATACGTGTTTTAAATCTATTTAATAAAGTAAAGTTACAAAGTCCTGAAAATGTTTTTAAAAAGTATCCTCATGAATTAAGTGGAGGCCAACAACAAAGAGTTATGATAGCAATAGCTATCTCTTGTAATCCAAAAGTTTTAATAGCTGATGAACCTACCACCTCTCTAGACGGAATAGTTAAAAAAGAAATAATTTCTCTTTTAAAAGAAATACAAAAGGAAACTAAAATGAGTGTAATTTTCGTCTCTCACGATCTTAATCTGGTTTCTAAATTTGCTAATAATATTATTGTATTAAACAAGGGTGTTATTGTAGAGTCGGGAAATAGTTCCCAAATTTTTAATAACCCTCAAAATGCATATACTCAAATGCTTTTGGATTCTAGAACCCCTAAAAAAGTAAGGCCCGTAAGACTACCAACCATAGAAAACAAACTTAAAAAATATCCTTTAATTTCTAAAAAAGATCGCAATGAAAGACATCAAAAAATATACCGTAACGAATCTATATTAAAAGTAAAAAATCTAAGTTTTTCTTATTATGAAAAATTAATCTTATCTAATGTAAGCTTTGACATATTTAAAGGAGAAACTTTGGGTTTAATTGGAGAATCAGGGTCAGGAAAATCTACCATAGCAAAATCTATTTTAAATCTAAATAATTATAATATGGGGAGGATTTTTTATAAAAATATTGACATCAAAAAATATAATAATACAGATTTTAGAAAAAGTGTTCAATTAGTTTTTCAGGATCCCTACTCCTCACTTAATCCTGAAATAAGAATTGGCAATTCAATTATGGAACCAATGATTGCACATAAAATTTACGAAAATGATAAAGAAAGATTATCTAAAGTCAATCAACTTCTTAAAGATGTAGGATTACAAAAAAATGATTTTAAAAAATATCCAAGAGAATTTTCTGGAGGACAAAGACAAAGAATAGTAATAGCAAGGGCGTTATCATTAAGTCCTGATATTCTTATTTGTGATGAATCTGTTTCGGCATTAGATGTTTCTGTACAAGCTCAAGTGTTAAATTTACTGAATAACCTTAAGGAAAAATTTTCTTTCACATTTCTATTTATTTCACATGATCTTTCAGTCATAAAATACATGAGTGACAGAGTAATGATTTTAAACAAAGGAGTTATTGAAGAGGTTAGTGAAACTGATAAATTATTTAAAAATCCTATCAGAAATTATTCAAAAAAATTATTGAAAGCTAACGGATATTGATATGAATCTAAAACTATTCTTTAATGGTTTTGTTCAATTGTATTACTATTGGGAAGTCCTAGTAATTGTTAGCCTCTTTGCAGTAGTTTTGAATTCTTTTTACTCAATAGTTTCAAAAAAAATATTTACTTTTTTTGATCTTAGAATCACTATATTTGCTCTTGTTTTTAATCATGTATTTTTTGTAATAGGAGTCCTTATTTATTTATTTAACCTGCTTTCATTATTTTTGGTTTATGAACAAGAATATATGATTGATCAAAATAATGATCTTTTCTTCTTAACTCCTCATTTGATAAATCTACTTTCAACAATTATAATAACAGTTGGTTGGTCTTTACATAAAAAATCTGATATTGATTACAAAAAAGTTTTAAGGCTTTTTGTTTTTTACTTTTCAGGACTGGCAATATTGATTGTTAAATACTTATACTTAATCTAAAAAAAAGCACCCTCATGTGATGAGAGTGCTATAGAAAACCAAACTATATATGAAATTAGATTATTATAAATATAAATTATTTTTATACTTTCATTTCCCAAAATTTTGTTAATATTTGAATATGAAAAAAAGATATGGCGTTTTAGGCGGAGGAAGTTGGGGAACCGCTATTGTAAAAATATTATTAGAGAAGAATCCCTCTGTAAATTGGTATTTGAGAAATGAAGAGAACATCGAATATATTAATAAATACAAAAAAAATCCAAATTATTTAAGTTCATTAGTCTTGAACATCAATAAAATAAAACTTAGTTCTTGCATTGAAGAAACTGTAAAAAACTCAGATGTAATAATCTTAGCTATCCCATCACCATTCTTAGATTCTGAATTAAAAAAAATAAAATCTTCTTTAATTGACAAAATCATTTTTTCTGCCTTAAAAGGGGTAGTCCCAGAATCTCACTTGATAGTAAGTGAACATCTAAACTTAGTTTATAATGTTCCGTTTTCAAAGATTGGAATAATTACTGGCCCATGTCACGCTGAAGAAGTAGCCCTGGAAAAATTATCTTATTTAACAATTGCATGTAAAAATCAAAAGGCTGGCGAATCCATGAGGGAATCTCTTGACACTAACTTTATAAAAGCTAAATTATCTAATGATAATATGGGTGTAGAATATGCTGCTATGTTAAAAAACATATATGCAATAGTAGTTGGTGTTTCTAATGGATTAGGCTATGGCGATAATTTTCAAAGTGTTTTAATAAGCAATTCCGTAAGAGAGATGAAGAATTTTATTCAAGCTATTTATAAGATTAAAAGAGACATAAACGATACAGAATATTTAGGAGATTTACTTGTTACCTCCTACTCTTCTTTTAGTAGAAACAGAACTTTAGGAAATATGTTAGGAAAAGGCTATTCACTTAAAGCAGCTATTTCAGAGATGTCCATGATTTCCGAGGGCTACTATGCAACCAAAAATGCTTATAAAATTGGAATAGAAAACAAATTAAACTTTAATATAATAAATACTGCTTATGATATTTTATATAAAAATCTAAGTCCTAAAAAATCTTTAGAAATTCTCGCTGACAAATTAGATTGAATTTTTAAACTGACTTAAAAATCTGACATCATTTTCATATAAAATTCTAATGTCTTCAATTTGATATAATAACATTGTTATTCTTTCAATTCCCATTCCAAAAGCAAATCCAGAGTATTCTTTAGAGTCAATTTTACAATTTTCCAAAACATTTGGATCTACCATTCCACATCCCATTATTTCCAGCCAGCCTGTTCCTTTTGTTATCTTATGATCCGTTTCTGAATTTAATCCCCAATATATATCTACTTCTGCACTTGGCTCTGTAAAAGGGAAATAAGAAGGTCTTAACCTTATTTTAGATTTCCCAAAAAGCTCTTGAGTGAAATAAATTAATGTTTGTTTTAAATCAGCAAAAGAAACTTCTTTATCAATATACAGCCCTTCAATTTGATGAAAAAAACAATGAGATCTGGAGGATATGTCCTCATTTCTATAAACTCTTCCAGGTGATATGGTTCGAATTGGAGGTTTATTATTTTCCATATGACGAATCTGAACAGAGGAAGTGTGTGTCCTTAATAAAAGGTCTGGATCTTTATTTATAAAAAAAGTGTCCTGCATATCTCTGGCAGGATGATAATGTGGTAAATTTAAAGCTGTAAAATTATGCCAGTCGTCTTCCATTTCAGGACCCTCAGAAATATTATACCCAATCTTATAAAAGATATCTATTATTTTGTCTCGTATTATGGAAATGGGATGTCTTGAACCCAACTCTAATAAAGAAACCGGTCGGGTTAAGTCCTCTGTTTTTATATCGGATTTTTTTTCAGAATTTAATTTAGCCTTAAAGTCTTCTATTTTTTTAAGTGCAATTTTTTTTAACTCATTAATAGCTAATCCATATGCTTTTTTATCAGAATTTTTAATTTTTTTGAATTCCGAGAAAAAATATGATATATAACCTTTTTTGCCTAGAAATTTTATTCTAAAATTTTCTAGACTATTTAAATCTTCTACTTTAAAAGTAGATGCTTCTTTGATTTTTTTTTCAATTTCAGATATCATCAATAAAAATATTATTCAAAAATAAGGTTTAAACTATTGTATTAATTGTTTTTCTAAAAAATAATTTACTATTGCTTCTTTCATTAAAAGAATTTGTTCTCCAGATTTTAAATTAGGAAGCTTGGTAAGGGTTTTGTAATGTGGCCAACCATCTTCATCAGTATGACTAAATTGATAATATCCAAAAGGTTCTAGAAGTCTACAAATGGCAATATGCATCAAGTCTATTTTTTGATCTTTTCTGAATTTAGAATCTACAATACCAAATTCTTGCAAGCCTATCAAATAAATAATCCCCTCAATATCTAAATCCTGGCCATCATTAAATTTTTTTTCTAGAAAAACTAATATTTTCTCCCATTTATATTTTAAGTTTTTTTGTTTATCCATTATTTAATTCACTAACAAACAATATACTTATATTTGTAAAAAAAATATTGAATTACTTAGATATTTTTATTGCTTGTTTACTGGTTTTTGGATTTGTAAGGGGATATAGTAAAGGATTAGTGATGGAGCTGTCCTCAATAATTGGTTTAATAGTAGGAGTTTATGGGTCTATAAAGTTTTCCGATTTAACTTATATATTTTTTTCTGAAAATTTTCCTGAACTAATCAAAAATATAGATGAAAATTATTTAAAAATAGCTTCATTTATTTTTACTTTTCTATTTATTATTGTGCTTATTTCAATCATTGGAAAAGGAGTTACAAAAGTTCTTAAAATAGTCTTTTTAGGTTTTATAAATAAAATCTTTGGAGGTTTTTTTGGTTCTTTTAAATTTATATTATTTATCTCATTATTCTTAGTGTTCTTGGATAGTTTAAATAACTCTTTTAATCTAGTTGAATCTTCTGTTTTAGAAACTTCTTTTTTTTATAATCCTATAAAAGAAATTGGGGATAAACTAATTGATTTTTTTAACTCTAATAAGCAATCAATCAATTTTTTTAATTAACTCGGACTCAACCCAACCAGTATTTCCGTCCGAAATTTGAATTAAAGTCCAGTCGTTTAATTCTTCTTTTACAACAACCTTAGTCCCTTCATGTAAATTGAACAAAACATCACTCCTATAGTTAGGTTCCATCCTAAAATCTATTATATTTTCAAAAATTATTGCACTAATATTATTTTTTTCATTTTCAAATCGATTTATTCCACTAAATAGAAAAACATTAAAAAGAACTAAAAATAAAGCTGAAAAAGTAAAATAATTTTTCTTTGCACTAGTCTTATTATTAAAATAATAAAGAAAAAAAGTTCCTAAAGAAAGATATAAAAATACAATGCCAAAGAACAACCATTGGTTAATACTTAAAGTGTTTGATAATGAATTAAAAAATTGTGAAACCTGATTAATTGGTAGTTTATCTATCTTATCTATCAACATATTTTGAGAATATGATAAATTATTTAACACATCTTTTTCATTAGGATTTAATTTTAATGCTTTCTCATAATAATATATGCTATTTGCAATATCATTGATTTTATAAAAAGAATTTCCCAAATTGAAATATAGGGCATCAGAATGTTCTCCATTTTCAATTATTAATTGGAACTGGCTAATTGCTTCTAAATATTTTCCTTGATTGTATAAGTCTAACCCGTTATTAAAGTATGACTCATTATCTGTTTGCGAAACCCCAAGTAATGAGCTTAGTAAATAAATTATTATAACTAACTTCTTCATTGTTAAAACTGTTTGTCTATTTCTGAAATTACTTTTACTGCATTTTCATAATCATTATTAATAGCAACATTCGATGCTGGAGTATATCTAGCATATTCGCAATTTTCAATTAACTTAATAAATGATTCGATTGAGTCATTTTCAATATTTTTTTCCTTCATCAATCTATTTATCTTTTCTTTTGTGTAGTCCGAAGTTTCAATTGAAAGTTTAGATTTTAAAAAATTATGCAATGCCTTTTCTAATGAAATATAAAAAATATCTTTTTTTATTAAATTAATTTTTGCTTCAGATAAATATTTTTTAGCCAACTTATTAGCTCTTCTTGATTTAAAACCTTTAAGGTCGGATGACAAAGTTTTTTTAGATTTAAATAATAATAATATAAGAATAATGACTAATGGAATTAATAGAAGTACATAAAAAGTGAATGAAAAAATAAAATTTTTAGATTCTAATGGAATTAAATTTGACTTTATTTTTAAAAACTTAAACTGACTTTTAGTAATAGAAATATTGTTAGAGGGAGTTACTGTTGTATTATTTTGATTAAAGGTAGTAGGTCCTTCTAATACATTTACAATAATTTCTTTTGTAAAAATAGATTTAAAGGATTTTGTGTTGGGATTAAAATAAACGAACTCTATCGGTTTAATAGGATATTTCCCTCTAAATTGAGGAACCAATGTATAAGTGTCAGAAATATTACCATACATCCCTTTTATACTTGTTTTAATATTTTCTTTGTATTCAGGCTCGTATTTTTCTAGAGAATTAGGGGTTTCTATAATAGGAATAGAAAACAATTTTAAATTACCTTCGCCTTTTACTTTTAAGGTAACCTGAAGAGATTCTGATGCATTTAATTCTGTTTTAGTGCTGGTTAATTCTATATCAAATATTCCTACAGCTCCACTAAAGTTTTCAGGAGCATTTTGAGGAAGACTTAAAACATTAATTTTTCTATTTCCTGCTGTTACAGTTTTAGGGATTTGTGTATATATTCTATTTCCAAAAAAATCTCTTTTATTTGTGGGAACATCGACTGAAACATCTAAGCTTAAAGGAGAAATATTTAATTTGCCATTTTTTTGTGGATATAATACTATTTTTTTCCAAATTACATAATTATAATTTTCACCTTTATAAGTGCCTCTTTCAATTTGAAGTCTTGGGATCTTTATGTTATTAGACCAAAAATCATTAAATTCTGGACTGTCGATTTCCGCTACATTAGTGACATTTATCTGAGGACTGAAATATAATTTATAAACAACAGAAAATCCTTGATTTAAATATGGATTTTTATTTGAAACCTCAGTAACTAAATGTAAATTTTCATTTACAACATAAGAGGCGTCACTAGGTCTTTTGTCAAGATTTATTGATTCTGAAACTTTAACTTTAATCCGAGAAGTCTTATAAATTTTATTGTCAATTTCTATCTTTGATTGCCCTATGGTTAGAGTCCCTGTTTTTAATGGAGTAACATAATATGAATAGATTTTTAAAAATGTTCTTTTACCGTTAATATATGAATTACTAACGGATTGATTAGGTCCTCCTACAACCCTAAACCCTTCAAAATTTGGAGCTTCAAAATTATCTCCATCTTTATTCATTTTAAAATCAACTCTTAAATTCTCGTTCACACCAAGTGTCTTCTTACTCACTTGAGCAACAAAGCTGACGCCTTGGTCTTGCGTATATACATTAGCATAACAAGTAAAAAATAATATAAAAAAGATCTTGATTTTCATTGTTTAAATTTACCAGTCCTTTTTGTTTTTTTTTGGAGTTCCTTTTACTTTGTTTTTATTAATCTTGTCCTGTACCTTTTTCTCTTCATTGTTCATGGCCTTTAAAAGATTTTTTAATTGTTCTGGAGAAATTTGGTTTGGTCTTGGTTTATTGTCCTTTTTCTTGTCATTTTTATTATCATCTTTCTTGTCCTCTTTCTTGTCATTTTTATTATCATCTTTCTTGTTGTCTTTCTTGTTGTCCTTCTTGTCGTCTTTCTTGTCGTCTTTCTTGTCATCTTTCTTGTCGTTCTTTTTATTTTTTTGTTCGTTTTTCAACAACTCCTTGGCTAAGGCGTAATTATACCTTGTTTCATCATTTTTAGGGTTATTGAGTAAAGCTTTTTTAAATGAATTTACAGCATTTTGATAATCTTTATTTTGCATGTAAACGTCTCCTAAATTGTGAAATAATTTATACAAATCCTGTTTGTTTTTGGTTTTTTTTATAGATGATTTGTACTGATTTAATGCCTCTTTGTTAAGTCCGCTTCTATAAAATGAGTTACCCATATTATATGAAGCTATATTATTCAGTGAATCCTTAGAAATAGCCTGTCTATATAAAAGTTCAGCATCAATTAAATTTTTTTCAGAAAACTCTATATTTCCATTAAAAGTTAAATTATTTGATATTTTATCTAAAGAATTCTCTTGAGACATAATATTTGAGGAAATAAATAAAAACAAAAAACCTTTATATATTTTTTTCATTAAATAAATTTAATTTTTTAACCCAGTATGTTTTCTTTTCAAAAACAAATAATTCCAAACATAAAAAAAATAGCCCAAAACCTAAAAACCACTGAAATTGATCTTTGTATGCAACAAATTGTTTGGATTCAAATTCTTTTTTATCCATTTCCTTTAATTTTTCAATTATTTCATCTACAACAGCTTTGGTATTTTCTCCACTTATATAAATCCCGTTACTTGAATTTGCGATTTCTTTAAGTAGTTGAGGAATTAGCTTTGTTATAACCACGTCACCTTCGGAGTTTTTTTTGTAAGATTCTATTACACCATTGGATTTTATGGGGATAGGTGCTCCTTTAGTTGAACCCAATCCTACAGTAAAAATGCTTATTCCCATTTCTTCAACTACACTTGGAATGTTTTGATTTTCAAATTCATGGTCTTCTCCATCAGAAAGAATACACAAAACTCGATTTGTTTGATTCTCGTCATCATAATAGTTTTTCGCCAACTTTACAGCCTCTAATATAGCAGTTCCTTGAGAAGAAAGCATATCTGTATTTAATCCTTGTAAGAACATTCGTGCTGTTGAGTAATCAGTAGTAATTGGTAAAACAGGAAAAGCAGAAGCAGCATATGCTATAATACCTACTCTATCAGAACTCAATTTATTAATTGTTTGAGAAACTATTCTTTTTGCTTTCTCAAGCCTGTTGGGAGCAATATCTTCAGCCAACATACTTTTAGATACGTCTATCGCGAAAACTATATCAACACCCTCTCTTTTAACTGTTTTTAGTTGAGTTCCTATTTTTGGATTTACTAAACCTATTGATAGGAAAATAAAAACAAGTGATAATAAAAATATTTTGAATTTTGGTTTAAATTTCGAATTTTCAGGACTTAGTTTTCTAAATAAATGATCAGAAATATATTCTTTTTGAATAGCTTTTTTCCATCTAACAAGTATAAAAAAGCCAATGAATAATATTGGAACAGTAAATAAAAAATAAAAATAAAAAGGTTCTTCAATCTGATACATTATAAAAAACTTTTAAATATAGTTGATCTCAAAAACCACTCCAAAAAGACAAAAAGAAAAGAAATCAAAGCAAATTTTCTGTATATTTCTTGAGCATTCAAATATTTAAATTCTTCTACTTCTGTTTTTTCAAGCTTATTAATTTCTTGGTAAATATCTTTTAATCTTTCGTTATCAGTAGCTCTAAAATAAAGACCTCCTGTTTGTTTAGCTATAGATTCTAATAGTTTTTCGTCAATTTCAACTTTGGTTAATCCATATCTAAAAGTTCCATTTGGATTTATGGCAATAGGTGCTAATGCATTTCCATTACTTCCCAGACCGATAGTATAAGTTTTGATCCCAAAAGATAATGCTAAATCAGCTGCAGTATTTGGATCGATAAATCCAGAATTGTTCACCCCATCAGTTAAAAGAATAATAACTTTACTTTTTGCCTTGCTATCTTTTAATCTATTAACAGAGGAAGCTAAGCCCATCCCTATAGCTGTACCATCTTCAATAACTCCATCAAAATTTATTGCATCTAAAGAATTTAATATAACTGATTTGTCAGATGTTACAGGTGTTTTAGTATAACTTTCCCCAGCGTAAACAACCAAACCAATTCTATCACTAACTCTGTCTTTTATAAATTCTTTTGCTACCGATTTTAAGGCATCAAGTCTGTTTGGCTTCAGATCTTGTGCTAACATGCTTGAAGAAACATCTACAGCGATTATAATATCTATACCTTTACTTGTTTTGGTTTGCGTCGAAATATCAACAATTTGTGGTCTAGATAACGCAATTATCAGAAAAGCTATTGCTAAATATCTCAAAATATTTAGAATTGGCAAAAACTTTATTTTTAAAGTTTTATAATCAAATCCCTTAATAGATGATATTTTTAGTGAAGAAGTTTTTTTGTCATTATAAAAGTAATTATAAAATAAAAATAATGGCAATAAAATCAAAAGCCATAAAAATTCAGGACTATAAAATGTCATATTATTAAGCATATTATTCAATCTTAAATATTATAGATTCTTCAATCTTTTTTGCAATTTCTTCAGCATATAAATTCTCTCTTTCAAATACAATTAAAACTATTTGTTTACCGCTATTTTCTTGAAACTTAAGAAAAACATATTCTTTTCTTTTTGCTAACTCTCCTTGACCGAGATAATCAAAAGATCCAAAAAATTTAAATGCAGGTGCTCCATTTTCTAAAAAGATCTCTTCTTCCTTTGTTAAAATATTCTTTCCTCCTATTTTCTCTAACTCTAATATTAATTTATCAACAACAGATTGTCCTTCTTCTTGTTCAATCTTTTCAGAACCTGACTCAATTTTAAGAAAAATTAATATATTACTATTTTTAGATGTCCACTCAAAACTTTGGATATTTTGTTCAGAATCTTTCCTTTTTAAAACATTAGGAGTTTGTATTGTAATAGGATGTGCTCCATAAGTGCTTTTTACCCAAGTTTTATTCAAAAGATCTTTTGTTGAATTCCCAACTAAAATATCCGAAACATTTTTCCAACCATATATTGATATAGAAGTTGCTAAGATTAAAGCTGAAAAAGATAAAATAAAGATAAAAAGCTTTTTTATTATTTTGTTTCTTCTTTCTTTTTTTAACTTTTCTAAATATTCTTTATTTTTCAACAATTCTTCTTCTGTTGGTTCTGGAATGGCTTTCTTGGTGTCTAAAAGAACTGTTTCTAATAATTTTTTATCAGAAGAAGCTAATTCAATACCAGGGTTTGATTTTGCAAACTTCACTAAATCTGCTGTTTTTAAAACACTTTTAAAATTTTGAATTGTCTCTGTATTTAATGAAAGTTTCCCCACATCTTTCAATAATTCTAGTTTGTCAATTAATTCATCTGTTGTGCTTTCTAAAGCATCCATGCTAATATCTTCTTCAAAATAATTTTTTACAATTTCGGTAAGCTTCGAATAATACTGCTTATAATCTAACTGTTCTTTTAAATCTTTAGCTTCTAGTAGCTTCAATGCAATGATAGCTTTTTCAATAGGGGGCTGAGCTTTTTCTTTTTCTAATTTTGAGTTTACTATCTTTTCATAAATTTTATAACCAAAAAACATTAGTGTTAAAACTAGAGCTCCTGAAAAATATTTCTTCCACCACCCCTCATGATTTTTTTGCAACTCAGTAATATTTTTAATATCAAAGAATTTTTTACTCACAGTATCTACCTTGACATTTAAAACATTAATTAGGATTGAATCAGAATAATACAATACATCGTCTACTAAAATCTTAGGTGATTTTAAGTATGAGGGTCCTGGTTCAAAACAAGTAATAGAAAATCTTTTAATAAAATTAACTTCCCCTGCTTTTTTGAAGGTATCTATTTCAAACTCTTCAATTATTTCAAAAGAATTTAAAAGCTGGTTTTCTTCAAGCTGAAGAATAGAATTTGTATCTATCTTAATTTTTATTTCATAATTTATTTTTTCTCCAATTTTAATTGATGTAGTGTCAACCAAAGAACTAAAAACAGGCTTTTGTTGCGAAAATATTGGAATACTTAAGCAAATAAAAAAAACGGTAATTAAACTTAATTTATCCACGTGTTTTAAAATAACTAAGTAATTTTTTAACATAACTCTCATCTGTTCTGCAATTCAATGTCCCAGCTCCATTTTTGGAGAATACTTCGTTAAATCTTTTTGAATTTATCGAATTAAAAGATTGGTATTTTTTTCTTAAAACTAAAGAAGATGTATCTACTAATTTCACTTCACTCGTTTCTTGATCAAGCATGGGAACTATTCCAATATTAGGAATTATTTCTTCCATTTTATCATAAATTCTAATTCCTGTAAGATCATGTTTATTAGCACAAATTTTTACTGTTTTTTCATACTTATCAGATAAAAAATCAGATAAAATAAAAGCTATGGATTTCTTTTTAATTACACCAATCAAAAACTGTAAAGCTTCTGCTATATCAGTTTTCTTGCTTAAGGGTTTGAATTCAATTAACTCTCTAATTATTCTTAAAACATGTGTTTTCCCTTTATTTGGAGGAATATATAGTTCTACTTTATCTGAAAATAAGATTAAACCAACTTTATCATTATTCTGAAGTGCTGAAAAAGCTAATGTTGCAGATATTTCAGTAACAATATTTTTCTTTAAAACATTGTCTGTCCCAAAAAGTTCGGATCCACTTACATCTACTAATAGCATCAAGGTTAATTCTCTTTCTTCCTCAAAAACTTTAACAAATGGTTCATTATATCTAGCTGTCACATTCCAATCAATAGTCCTTATATCATCCCCAAATTGATAATTTCTTACCTCGCTAAAGGTCATGCCTCTACCTTTAAATGCACTATGGTATTCTCCTCCAAAAATATTATTACTTAATCTTCTTGTTTTTATCTCAATTTTTCTGACTTTTTTTAAAAGATCTTTCGTTTCCACTAAATAAAATTAAATTTTGTTTAAAAATTCTGATTAATCTCGAAAATTATGGGACCTCAACCTTATTGACTATTTTATTTATAATATCTTCAGACGAAATATTTTCAGCCTCTGCTTCATATGTCAATCCTATTCTGTGTCTTAAAACATCATGTATTACAGCTCTAACATCTTCAGGAATTACGTATCCTCTTCTTTTTATAAAAGCATAACATCTTGATGCATTTGCGAGATTTATACTTCCCCTAGGTGAGGCACCAAAGTTTATTAAAGGTTTCAATTCTTCTAATCCGTATTTTTCAGGGTATCTTGTTGCAAAAATTAAATCAAGAATATATTGTTCAATTTTTTCGTCCATATATACCATTCTAACAGAATTTTGAGCTTTTAAAATTTCTTTTACAGTAACTACAGGCTTAATATCCCCAAAACTATTATTAATGTTGGCTCTTACAATTTGCTGTTCATCTTTGATATTTGGGTAATCAATAACTGTTTTCAACATAAATCTATCTACTTGAGCCTCAGGCAGAGGGTAAGTGCCCTCCTGCTCAACGGGGTTTTGCGTTGCCATCACTAAAAAAGGTGGAGACAACTTAAAAGTCTTGTCTCCAATAGTGACTTGCTTTTCTTGCATAGCTTCTAATAATGCTGACTGTACTTTTGCTGGGGCTCTATTAATTTCATCAGCCAAAACAAAATTTGCAAACACAGGGCCTTTTTTTATAGAAAAATCATTTTCTTTCATGTTATATATCATAGTACCAACAACATCAGCAGGTAGTAAATCAGGTGTAAATTGAATTCTGCTAAAACTTCCTTTAACAGCTTTACTAAGAGAGTTAATTGCTAAAGTTTTTGCTAACCCAGGAACTCCTTCAAGAAGTATATGACCTTGGCCTAAAAGACCAATTAAAAGTCTTTCAATCATGTGTTTTTGACCAATAATCACCTTATTAATTTCTAAGGTTAATAAATCTATAAAAGCACTTTCTTTCTGAATTTTCACGTTGATCTCTTTAATGTCAACTTTTTTATTGTTTTCCATTATATAAAATTAATTATTAAACTAAGGAGTTGCAATTTGTATAAAAAAAACCATTCAAATTGTTAACAATTGGTTAAAAATTCACAAAACATATAAATTACAAGCTTTGTTTATTGTATTTTACTATAAACTTCTGAGGGAACAAGATGTTTTATAGATTTTTTTTTAAGTACCATTTTTCTAATTAGTGTAGAAGATATCTCCATAATTGGTGCATCGTAGATTTTTACCATTTTATGGTTAAGCAAATTGTTATTAGTTTTTTTTAAGTTTTTTCTTGGATAAACACAAATTTGATGTTGTAGTATCTTATGAAAGTTTTCCCACAAATGCAAACTGTTTAAGTTATCTTCTCCTAATATTATATAAAATTTAGTTTCTGGGTTCTTATCCACAATAAAATCTATCGTATTTGCTGTATAATTTGGTTTAGATAATTTAAATTCTACTTTTGAACAAATGATTTTTTCTTCACTTTCACAAAAATTTTCTACAATTTCTAATCTTTTCATTTCATCTGATATTTTTTTAGAATTTTTAAAAGGATTTAATGGGGTAACAACTAACCATAATTTGTCTAAAGATAATTTATCAATAAAATATTTTGCAATTGAGACATGTCCATTATGAAGTGGGTCAAATGTCCCAAAAAACAAACCAATTTGTTTCATTTTTTTTCTAAAAATTGACTTACTAATTTATATGCTTCATTTTTAGCAAACTCTAATTTATCATTAATTATCGTTTGATCAAAACAACTTTCTTTAGATAATTCATAATTAGCTTTTGACATCCTTATATCAATAGAATTTAAAGAATCTTTGTTCCTTTTCTTTAATCGAATTTGTAATTCTTTGACGCTTGGAGGCTTCACAAAAACTGATAAAGCATTATCTTTAAAGTGATTTTTCAATTTAATTCCTCCTTCAACATCAATATCAAATATTACATTATGATTTTTTAACAAATCATTGACTGATTGTTTAAGAGTCCCATAAAAAACTCCTTTGTAAACCTCTTCATATTCTAAAAACTCTCCTCCTTTAAGTTTTTTATCAAAGTTGTCAATACTTAAATAAATATAATCCAAATCTTTTCTCTCATTCTCTCTCTTTTTTCTAGTTGTGACAGATATAGAAAAGATTAAGTTTAAATCATTTTGATCTAACAAATAATTAACTAAAGTAGTTTTTCCGCTCCCTGACGGAGCAGAAAAAATAATACATTTTCCATTAGACATTATAAAACATTCATAAGTTGTTCTTTAATTTTTTCTAATTCATTTTTCATTTCAACTACAACTTGCTGCATTAGAAGATGATTAGATTTTGATCCTATAGTATTTATTTCTCTTCCAATTTCTTGGGTAATAAAAGATAGTTTTTTTCCCTTTTCAATTTGCTTATCGTTTACCGTTTTTTTAAAAAAAATCAAATGATTTTTTAACCTTACTAACTCTTCGTTAATGTCTAGTTTTTCTAAATGATAAATTAATTCTTGCTCAAATCGGTTGAGATCTAAATCTATCTTTAAATCATTTAGAGATTTTTTTATTCTTTCTTTAACTAACTCTATTCTTTCTGGAGCTAATTTTTCTACTTGTTCTAATTTATCTTGAATTAATTCAACATTATTTAAAAGATCTTTTTGTAATGATTCTCCTTCTTGAGTCCTAAAATCTATTAATTCTTTAACCCCATCTTTAATTAATTGTATTATAATCATAACCAGTTTTTGGTCTAGTTTTGGATGATTCTTTTCAATGGAGTTAGGTAGGGAAACCGCTATTTTTAAAAATTCTGAATCACTTGCAATTGCCAATTTTTTTAATTCAATAATGTAAGCTTTAATCACATCGTGATTTAAATTAGAGTTGAAATTATTTCCTGAAATTTTAAGGTTAATTTTAAGATCCACTTTACCTCTTTTTAATAGATTGGTTAAAATTAATCTTATTTCACTCTCAAGATTTCTAAATATTGGATTTAAATTATAATTAATATCTAAGTTTTTACTATTTAAGGATTTGATATCTAAAGAGATTTTTCCAAATTCAGATTCTATGGACGTACTTCCAAAGCCAGTCATTGATTGTAACATACCGTCAAAGTTACAAAAAAACTAGCCCTTTAATCAGCTATTTCTCTAATCCAAATATTTCTAAAACTTAAGGGTAAAGACGGATGGTCTTGAAGAACTAATGGTAAATTCCCATGTGTGTTATATTTTGGTAATCCAACATTTGTGGTAGATCCTTGAACTTCAACATGATTTTGTATCAGTACTCCATTTTGAAATACTGTAAAAAAGGCTGGTTTAATTAATTGGTTATTTTTAAATTTTGGTGCATTAAAAATTATATCAAATGATTGCCACTCTCCTGGCTTTTTACTTGAATTTACCAATGGAGCATACTGTTTGTATATAGATCCTGCTTGACCGTTAACAAATGTTGGGTTTTCATAACTATCTAAAACCTGAAGTTCGTATTTTTCCTGTAAAAACACCCCACTATTTGAATTATATTGAGACTTTTTATTTCTACTTGCTTGACTAGTTTTCCATTCAATATGTAGCTGAACAGAACCATAGGGTTTTTTTGTTTTGATTCCTCCCGTGCCGTTTACAACCGTCATAGAACCATCACTATTTATTTTCCATTTAGGAGTTTCATTTGAATATTGCGTAATCCAATTTGAAAAATCTTTTCCGTCAAATAGAATGACAGCGTCGCTAGGAGCCTTAGAAAAATCATAAGCTTCTATTTTTTTTGGAAGAGGCTCCCAAACTTCAGTTTGTTTGGATTTATCTTGAGAAAAGCAAAAGTTTAATAATATTAAAAAAGAAAAATTTGTTATTGTTTTAAGCATAATGATTAATTTATAAAGTCAATTGATTGTTTTCTTAAAGTTAATTTGTTTTTAAATTAAATACAGATTTAATTTCTAAAGCTGCTTCATTTACTGTTTCTTTTGAATTTCCAATAAATAATTTCCCGCTTATTAACAATACTGGTCTTTTTAAAAAACTATAATGTGATAAAAGCATTTTTTTAAAATCTTCTTCATTGATCTTTTTAAATTCTTTTTTCATTTCTCGAAACAAAATAGCTCTTTTATTAAATAATGACTCATAGCTTTTTGAAATATTAAACAACTCATCTAAATCCGATTCTTTTAAAGGATGTTTTTTTAAATCTATCATTTTAATATCCTCGTTTATATTCCATGTTTTTATAATATTCTTACATGTTTTGCATGTCGATAAAAAATATATTTTTTTCATAAAAGACTTTTTATAATCCTAAAATTATAAGATTGTTTTTAGATAATTTATATTTGGACAATAATTTTTTAATTGATGAGCAAAAAGAAAATGAAATTCAACACAAAAACTATTCATGGAGGTCAAATTCCTGAAAAAGGTTATGGAGCAGTTATGCCTCCAATATATCAAACTTCTACATATTCACAGTCCAGCCCAGGGAACCACAAAGGTTATGAATATAGTAGAACACACAATCCAACCAGACATGCATTAGAAAGCTCTTTAGCAAGTATTGAAAATGGGAATTTTGGTTTAGCATTTGGGTCTGGTTTGGCTGCAATTGATGCGGTTTTAAAATTATTAAACCCTGGTGATGAAGTAATTTCGACTAATGATTTATATGGAGGCTCTTATAGACTATTTACTAAAATATTTGAAAACTTCGGTATAAAATTTCATTTTACTGGAATGAATAATACCAGCTCGGTCGAGAACCTAATTAATTCTAATACTAAAATGATATGGGTAGAAACTCCTACAAATCCAATGATGAATGTAATTGACATAAAATCGCTAAGTAAACTAGCTAAATCAAATAAAGTTCTATTGGCAGTAGATAATACATTTGCAACTCCCTTTTTACAGCAACCTTTAGACTTAGGGGCGGATATAGTTATGCATTCCGCTACAAAATACCTCGCTGGACACAGTGACGTAGTTTTGGGGGCTTTAATAGTTAATGATAAAGCTGTGGCTGACAGATTGTATTTTATTCAAAATGCTAGTGGAGCAATATGTGGGCCGATGGATAGTTTTCTTACCTTAAGAGGAATAAAAACACTTCATGTTAGAATGGAAAGACATTGCCAAAATGCCAAAAAAATTGCTGTTTTTTTAAATAATCACCCTAATGTTGAAAAAGTTTTTTGGCCAGGATTTGAATTTCATCCCAATCATACAATTGCTAAAAATCAAATGTTTGATTATGGAGCTATGATTTCTTTTACCTCAAAAGGAAACGACTATAAAAAAGCTATTGAAATAATAGAAAAATTGAAAATTTTCACTTTAGCAGAATCTCTCGGAGGAGTTGAAAGTCTTGCTGGACATCCATCTTCTATGACTCATGCCTCAATCCCTAAAAAAGAAAGAGAAGTCTCAGGTGTAGTTGACTCTTTGATTCGACTTAGTGTTGGAATTGAAGATGCAGATGACCTTATTTCTGATCTCAATCAAGCGCTAGATAATTAAAAACTAGTTCAAGTTAATTGATTAACTTAGTTTGGTAATTTTAGCATAATAATTATTTTAATATGAAAAAAAATATAGATGATTTTATCGCGGAGATCGCCCAAAGAAATTCTCAAGAACCCGAATTTATGCAAGCAGTCAGAGAGGTTTCTGAAACGGTAATCCCCTACATTATTTCAAATAAAATTTATCATGGCAAGAATTTGTTAATGCGAATGGTTGAACCCGAAAGAGTGCTAATGTTTAGAGTTAATTGGGTAGATGACTGTGGAGAAATAAGAGTAAATAGAGGTTATCGAGTTCAAATGAATTCTGCAATTGGTCCTTATAAAGGGGGGTTAAGGTTTCATCCATCTGTAAATCTAAGTATCTTAAAATTTTTGGCTTTTGAACAGGTCTTTAAAAACAGTTTAACAACTCTACCAATGGGTGGTGGAAAGGGTGGTTCCGATTTTGATCCTAAAGGAAAAAGTGATGGAGAAATTATGAGATTTTGCCAAAGTTTTATGACTGAACTTTTTAGATATATCGGACCAAATACTGATATCCCTGCAGGGGATATTGGAGTTGGGAGTAGAGAAATTGGATACATGTTTGGTCAATATAAAAAATTAAAAAAAGAATTTACTGGTGTTTTAACAGGTAAAGGATTGTCATGGGGAGGATCATTAATTAGACCTGAAGCTACAGGCTATGGAACAGTATATTTTGCCGAAAGTATGTTAAACCATGTTAATAATTCTGTAAAAGGAAAAATAATAGTTATTTCCGGCTCTGGTAATGTAGCTCAATTTGCAGCAGAAAAATGTATTCAACTTTCTGCCAAAGTGGTCTCCTTATCTGACTCTTCAGGTTCAATTTATGACTCGGAAGGAATAAATCTTAAAAAATTAAATTACGTAATGGATTTGAAAAATAATAAAAGAGGAAGAATTTCTGAATACATTAAAAAATTCCCGAAAGCTAAATTTTATAAAAATAAAACTCCCTGGAACATTCCTTGTGAAATTGCATTGCCTTGCGCAACTCAAAATGAATTAAACAAAAAAGATGCTGAAAATTTAATAACCAATGGTTGTCTTTGTATAAGCGAAGGGGCTAATATGCCTTGTACACCTGAAGCAATTTCTGTTTTTAGAAAAAATAAGCTCTTATATGCCCCAGGGAAAGCTTCAAATGCAGGCGGTGTTGCTGTTTCTGGACTTGAAATGGCTCAAAATTCATTAAGATATAGTTGGTCAAGGGAAGAGGTTGACAACAAGTTAAAAGATATAATGTTAGACATTCATAATTCTTGCATTACCCATGGGCAAGAAAAAGACTACGTTAATTATGAAAAAGGAGCTAATATTGCTGGTTTCATAAAAGTTGCAGACGCCATGCTTGCTCAAGGTGTGGTTTAGTTTTATTTAATCATATTTTCTAAAATGTTAATATCAACTGAAGCCATAGCTTTGAGTTCAATAAAATATTCTGAAACGAGTATTATAGTTAAATGTTTTACACTATCTGACGGGGTCAAGTCATATTTAATTAAAGGTATAAGGTCTCAAAAAAAGAGTGTATTAAATATTGGGTTATTTCAACCATTAACAATCATAGAAATTGATGCTTTTCATAGAAATACAGCAAAACTGGAAAGTATTCGAAGTGCAAAAATAGTTTCTCCATATAAAACTATTCCCTTCAATGTTATTAAAAACACACTTGTTTTATTTTTATCTGAAATACTATCTAAAAGTATAAGAGAAGAAGAGAAAAACGCACCTCTTTACGACTTTATAAGAGAATCCATGATTTGGCTCGATTCCAATTCCAAATATGTTAATTTTCACATCCATTTTTTGATAAAATTTTTTAAATATCTTGGCATATCTCCAGATCAAAGTAATATTCATCTCCCCGAATTTGATATGATAAACGGGTGTTTCTGTAATAATTCCAAAAAGGGAAATTATAATACAGGAAAAGTGATAAAACATTTCAAAGAATTTTTAGGCACAAATTTTGATGGTTATGGAACTACAATTGATTCTTCAGTTCAGAGAAAGGAATTATTAGAATTTTTAATAAAATATATGCAAATACATCTAGAAGATTTTAGAAGGCCTCAATCACTTAATATAATGTATGACCTTTTTAAAAAAGCATAAGGTATTTTTGATCGTCTTTTTGACAAATTCTTTAAATACTTTTTCTCAAGAATTGGTAATTAAAGATTTTCAGGAAAACACTCTTATTCCTAATGTGACAGCCTACAACCTACAACAAACCAAAAGTATTCTTTCAAATTTTGATGGACTGTTGAATCTTTCTGGTTTTAAAAAATCCGATACTATTGTTTTTAGTCACATTTCATATGAAAAACTAATAATTCCGTTAAATGAAATTTCTCAAACAGTTCTCTATCTTTATCCTAATACCCAAATGTTATCAGAAATTATTTTGTCTGTTGGCAGAAATAGAGAGGATAAAAAGAAACTGTCTAAAAAAGTCTCTTTAATAAATTCTAAAAAAACAGAACTTGACCTGCCTCAAACTTCCGCTGATTTATTAAACTATGCCGGGGGGGTAAGAATTCAAAAAACTCAAGGAGGAGGGGGAAGTCCGGTTATAAGAGGGTTTGAAGCTAATAGAGTTTTGCTTGTTATTGACGGGGTTAGAATGAATAATGCTATCTACAGATCTGGTCATCTTCAAAACGCAATTACAATTGATCCAAATACTCTGGAAAGAACAGAGGTCATTTTTGGTCCCTCTTCCGTAGGATACGGCTCAGATGCTTTAGGTGGGGTGGTGCATTTTTACACACGAACTCCTAAAATAAATAATCAGAAAACTTGGACTATAAAGGGATCTAACTCATTTAATACTGTTTTGAAACATAATGTAAATAATTTAAACTTAGAGTATAGTAAAGAAAAATGGGCAAGTTTTACTAGCCTTTCATACTCTGATTTTGGGGATATAATTATGGGAGGGAACAGAAATCACGGATTTAAAAATTGGGGATTAAATAATTATTACCTAAGTAAGCAAAAGTTAAATGTTAAAAATTTACTAAATAAAAATCCAAAAACACAAAAAAACACAGGATACTCGCAATTTGATTTTTTGCATAAACTAAATATAAAAATTTCAGAGTCCTCTCATTTAATTTTCAATATCCAACATTCCAATTCATCTAATATTGATCGTTACGATAAATTAAATGAATTTAATGACGACGACCAGCTTAAATATTCTCAGTGGCATTACGGACCACAAATAAGAACATTACTTTCATCTACCTATAATTTTAATAAAAATAAAGAATGGTTACAGAAAGGTGCAATTGTTTTGGCATTTCAAAAAATTAAAGAATCTCGACATAACAGAAAGTTTAAATCTCTTGTCCTAAACTCGCAACTAGAAAATGTAGATGTTTTTTCTTTAAATACAGATTTTGTAGGATTTAAAACAGAAAACTCTAGTCTTTCCTATGGGTTTGAATACACCTATAATAATGTGAACTCAAAAGCTTTTGGAGAAACTCTGATTGAAAACAATCTGATTCTTTCTTCCAAATTAGACTCTAATTCAATTTTTAAAATTCCTACTAGGTATCCAAGTGCAGGTAGTAATTACAGTACAGTTGCTTCTTATTACGAGTTTAGAAAAGACATCACGGAAAGATCTAATTTTAATTTTGGGATGAGATATACTTTTACTAGTTTGAATGCTAATTGGGAAGAAGAAGCTTTAATTGATGCTAATTTAAATGCAATAAAAACAAACAACTCTTCAATAACAGGGAGTGTCGGTTACGTTACAAGGTTAAAAAATAATTGGCAAGTAAATGCGAATTTTTCTAGTGGTTTTAGATCTCCTAATATTGATGATCTAGGTAAAATTAGAGAGAAAAAAGGTATTCTTTCTGTTCCTAATAAAAAACTAAAACCAGAATACGCTTATAGTTCAGAGCTTGGGGTTACCAAGTTCTTCAATAGTAAATTAACTGTTTTATCTTTTAATCTATATCACACACACATTGAAAAGCATATTTTAAGAGATTACTTTGAAATTTTAAACGATAAGTCTACCCCTAATCCTAAAACAATACTTTATAACCTAGAAGAGGTAAAAACAATGGCAAACGTAAATGCAGGTAAAGCCTACATTTATGGCTTATCATTTGATGCGGAAACTCCGATTTTAAAAAATCTTTTTTTCAAAAGTAATATAACTTACACTAAAGGAGGAAGTGTACAAAAGCATAATCCGTTGCCTTCAATATCTCCATTGTTTGGTTCTCTTTATTTAAAATGGATTAGTTCCAATATAAAAATGCAATTATCTTACAAGTTTTCTCAATCTAAAAGCCCTGAAGATTATAGTTTTGGTGGAGAAGACGGATTGGAAGAAACCCCATTGATAAGTTTTAAAGATGATATTTTAAAATACTACGGGATGCCATCCTGGGGAATTTTTAAATTTTCATCCTCCTGTAAATTATCAAGTAATTTAAAAACTACTTTAATACTTGATAACATATTTGATATTCATTATCGTGAGTTTGCTTCTGGTATATCATCACCTGGGAGAAACTTAAATCTAGTTTTAGAGCACAAGTTTTAAAAAATTTCGTCTAAAATGGTTACTTTCGCTTCTTATAAAAATCTCATTTTACTAAAATGGCTTTTAAGGAATATAACAGATTAAATCTTTCAAAAATTGCTAAAGAAGTTCTTAAAGATTGGGATTCCAATAAATCTTTTAAGAAAAGTATAACTTTAAGAGAAGGAGCTCCAAAATATGTTTTTTATGAAGGTCCCCCCTCTGCCAACGGAATGCCTGGTATTCACCATGTCATGGCAAGAAGTATAAAAGATATTTTTTGTAGATATAAAACACTAAAAGGATTTCAAGTAAATCGAAAAGCAGGATGGGATACTCATGGACTACCCATTGAACTTAGTGTTGAAAAAGAACTTGGAATTACTAAAGAAGATATTGGTAAATCTATCACTGTTGAAGAATATAATAAAGCTTGTAAAAAAGCTGTCATGCGCTACACAGATGCTTGGAACGACTTAACAAAAAAAATGGGTTACTGGGTAGACGTGGAAAACCCTTATGTTACTTATAAATCCAAATATATAGAATCGGTTTGGTGGCTATTAAAAAAGCTTTTTGACAAAGGGCTTATCTACAAAGGATACACAGTACAGCCTTATTCTCCAAAAGCTGGAACTGGATTAAGTTCTCACGAATTAAACCAACCTGGAACTTATCAAGATGTAACTGATACTACAGTTACAGCTCAATTTAAAGCAATAAAAAATACTTTGCCTGATGTAATAAAACATTACAATTCTATTTCTTTTTTAGCATGGACTACTACACCATGGACCTTGCCTTCTAATACAGCTTTAACCGTTGGTCCAAAAATTAAATATGTCGTTGTTTCCACTTTTAATCAGTATACACACATGCCAGTCCATGTGATTTTAGCAAAAGATTTGATTTCAAAAGTTTTATCAGGATTATTTACTGAAGTTGTAAATGAGAAAGCTTTAAAGTGGAATCCTATTTCTAAAACTAAAATACCTTATTTAGTTAAAAACTCCTTTCTTGGAAGTGAATTAATTGGTGTAAAATATGAACAATTATGGAACGACGCTCCTTTGCCTTATGAAAATTCAAAGAATGCTTTTAGGATTATTGGAGGAGATTTTGTTACTACTGCGGACGGTACTGGAATTGTTCATACTGCTCCAACTTTTGGCGCAGACGATGCTAAAGCAGCAAAAGAAGCGTCCCCAGAAGTCCCTCCTATGCTTATTTATGATGAAAATCAACAATTAGTTCCTTTAGTAGATTTACAAGGGAGATTTAGACCAGAACTGGGGAAATTAGGAGGCAAGTATGTTAAAAACGAATACTATAATAATTCTAATGAAATCCCTGACAGATCGGTTGATGTGGAGATTGCAATAACATTAAAAGAGGAAAACAAGGCTTTTAAAGTAGAAAAATATTTACATAGTTACCCCAATTGTTGGAGAACAGACAAGCCTATACTTTATTATCCTCTCGACTCTTGGTTTATAAAAGTAACTGAAAAAAAAGATGTTTTAACAAAGCTTAATAAATCAATTAATTGGAAACCAAAGTCAACTGGAGATGGAAGATTTGGGAATTGGCTATCAAATGCAAACGACTGGAACCTTTCAAGATCTAGATTTTGGGGAATTCCCCTTCCAATTTGGAGGACTGAAGATTCTAAAGAAACTATTATTATTGGATCTGTTGAAGAACTGAAAAATGAAATTTCAAAATCTATTGAATTAGGTTTTATGAAATCTGACCCTTTTGACTCTTTTGAAATAAATAATATGGAAGAATCTAATTATGAAAAAATTGATCTCCATAAAAACATTGTTGATCAAATAATATTATCTTCTAAAAGTGGTCAAAAAATGTTTCGTGAATCAGATTTAATTGATGTGTGGTTTGATTCAGGCTCAATGCCGTACGCACAATGGCATTATCCCTTTGAAAATAAGGAAATGATTGATAATAATGTTGCTTTTCCAGCCGATTACATTGCAGAGGGAGTGGACCAAACTAGAGGATGGTTTTACACTCTTCACGTTATTAGTTCAATGATTTTTAATTCTATTTCCTACAAAAATGTCATTTCTAATGGTCTTGTTTTAGATAAAAATGGACAAAAAATGTCTAAGAGATTAGGAAATGCCGTAGACCCTTTTAAAACAATCGAAGAATATGGCCCCGACGCTACAAGATGGTATATGATAAGTAATGCCAATCCTTGGGATAATCTCAAATTTGATTTAGACGGAATTGAAGAAAGTAAACGTAAATTCTTTGGTACATTGTACAACGTATATTCTTTTTTCACTCTTTACGCCAACATAGATAATTTTAATTTTACGGAAAAAGAAATTAAGAATAGTGAAAAACCTGAGTTAGATCGTTGGATAATCTCTGAACTTCATTCATTAATCAATGAAGTTGATTGTCATTTTTCAAAATATGAGCCTACAAAAGCTACTAGATCCATTTCTAAGTTTGTTCAATTATATTTAAGTAATTGGTATGTCCGCCTTTCTAGAAGAAGGTTTTGGAAAGGGTCTTATGAAGTTGATAAAATTAGTGCTTATCAAACTTTATTTACCTGTTTAATAGAGATTGCTAAAATATCTTCTCCAATTGCACCTTTTTTTATGGACCGTTTATATTGTGATTTAATTTCTAATACAAAGTTTGAATCCTTTAACTCTGTTCATCATACAACCTTTCCAATATCAAATAGTGAATTGATTGATTTAGAACTGCAAAAAAAAATAAGAAAAGCACAAATAATTTGCTCTTTGGTTCTCTCTTTAAGAAAAAAAGAAAAAATTAAAGTGCGTCAACCCCTATCTAAAGTAATGATTCCATATTCAAATTTGGATGAAAAAATTGAGATAGAGGAGATATCTGATCTGATAAAGTCAGAAGTTAATGTAAAGGAAATACAACTAATTAGTAGTTCTTCTGAAATTTTAGTCAAAAAAGTAAAGCCCAATTTTAAAAGCTTAGGTCCAAAATTAGGTAAAGTTCTTTCTCTCGCTACACAGCAAATAAACGAGTTTGGAAAAAATCAAATTGAAAAAATAGAAAAAGGAGAGTCGGTTTCAATAAAAATAAAGGGTAATACAATTATTCTTGATCCTGTTGATTTAGAGGTAGTTTCTCAGGATATTCAAGGTTGGTTAGTTGCTTCAGAAAGCAATATTACTGTGGCTTTAGACGTTAAATTAAATGAGGAGCTAAAAAATGAAGGTATTGCTAGGGAGCTAGTCAACAGAATCCAAAACCACAGAAAAGAAATTGGTTTATTGGTAACAGATAAAATTATTTTGAAAATTCAGAAGGATAATATAATTGAAAAAGCTATTTTTGAAAACAGAGATTATATAGTCAATGAAACTTTAGCTGTTAATCTAATACTTGAAGATTTTTTATCTGATGGAATTGAAATCCAATTTGACAATATAAACACTAAATTAAGTATTCATAAAAAAAATTAATCATGGCTAGTACACGTTATTCTGATAAAGATTTAAAATACTTTAAAGTTATAATAGAAGAAAAAATAGAAAAAGCACAAAAAGATCTTTCATTAATTAAAAGTGCTTATATGAATGATGGAAATAATGGAACGGAGGACACTTCTCCAACTTTCAAAGCATTTGAAGAAGGATCACAAACTATGTCAAAAGAAGCAAACACTCAGCTTGCTATTAGGCAAGAAAAATTTATTAGGGATTTAAAAAGCGCCCTTATTAGAATCGAAAATAAAACTTACGGGGTTTGCAGAGATAATGGCAAGTTGATAAATAAAAAAAGACTTGAACTAGTCCCTCATGCAACTTTAAGTATTGAGGCTAAAAATAGAATGTCTTAAGTTTATTTATTCTTTTTTTAAAACCTTTTTTATGAGCTTGAATAAGTCCATTTTATTAATATTTTTTATTATACTGCTTGATCAGATTTCTAAAGTTTATATAAAACTTCATTTTCCTCTTACACTATACAGTTCTGATGCCTTAATGGATTGGGGTTGGTTTAAGATTCTTTTTATTGAAAATAAAGGAATGGCATGGGGGGCTAAAATAAGTGACTTTATTCCTTTTATTAGCGAAAGAGTTGGCAAATTGATTCTTACCTCTGTTAGAATTATAGCAGTTCCTTTTATCTTTTATTGGCTAAACGATAGTATTAAAAAAAGAGAAAATAAACTTTTGATCATTAGCATTTCTTTAATTCTTGGAGGGGCGATAGGAAATTTAATTGATTCTGTTTTTTACGGATATCTTTTTACAGACAGTTACCTTAATGTAGCTTTATTGAGCCCAGGAAACGGATACGAATCATTATTGTATGGTCATGTAGTCGATATGCTTCAATTCCCGATGTTTACGTGGAATTGGCCTAGCTGGATTCCCTATATTGGTGGAGAAAGTTTTACTTTTTTTGAGCCAGTCTTTAATATTGCTGATACCGCTATTAGCACGGGAGTTGGTATAATGATTGTCTTTAACAAAAGGATTTTTCCTTAAAACTTATATATTTTATTGGGACTAATACAATAGTCCATTTTAATATCAGTTTGATTTATGTCGTCAATCTTTTCTATTGGGCCAAAAAAAGACAATCCAATCTTGATGGTACTGGAAGAACATTTTTTTAAAAGTCTGTCGTAGTAACCTCCACCGTATCCCACCCTGTGTCCAGTATTATCAAAACAAAGTAAAGGAACGAAAACTACGTCAATCTGCTTTTCACTGATCTCAATCCCTGATTGTGGTTCTGAAATACCAAATTCATTAATCTTCATTAAAGTAGAGTCTGTAAGAAGAAAATTTGTAATCGTATTATTTTTAAAATTTATTTTAGGAAGAATGACATTTTTATCTTTGCCATGAACAACTTGAATTATTAGTTTGGTGTCTATTTCGTTGTTTTTTTCAATTGGGAAAAAAATATGATAATTACTATGATTCCAAATGTCCATTTTTAATGATCTATTGGCAATTTCAAAGCTTAACTCTTCACTATTTTTTTTACTCAAAGAATTCCTTTTAGTTTTAAAAAATTCTCTTAAATCATTCTTTTTCACTTTTTTTGTTTTTAAACTTATTCCCTTTATAAATGATGTAAGGCATAGGAAAAAGTATAGAAATAAAATATCCTATGGATGCTGTAGAATCATTAAAAAACAGGTAAAGCGTTAAGTAAATTAATGAGCTGTAAATAGCCAAGTTTATAAAAAATTTCTTAAAAAATATAAGATAATTTTTGAGATCAAAAGACTCTTTTTCTTTTTTGGACATGGTATTGTATCCGGCTAACAGGCCATCTGCATTTTCCTCATTAGTAAAGTAAGCAATTCCAATAAAACATATGTTTGTAATTATTACAGCTATAAGTGTCTCCATTTACATATAAATTAAAATTAAACCATAAATTTAAGAATAGTTATTTTAGCAAAGTGAACAATACTACCCTAAACCCAGAATTCTCTACACTTCCTAATCTACCTGGCGTCTATCAATTTTTTGATGAATCCAATAAAATAATATACATAGGAAAGGCTAAAAATTTAAAAAAAAGGGTGTCTTCCTATTTTCAAAAAAACGTAGGATCTCAAAAAACAAAAAATCTAGTAAAAAATATAGCCGAAATTAAACATGTCGTTGTTTCATCAGAATCAGACGCCTTACTACTAGAAAATTCTCTTATTAAAAAATATCAGCCCAAATACAATATATTATTAAGAGACGATAAAACTTATCCTTGGATATGTATTAAAAAAGAGAGATTTCCTAGAGTTATGTTCACTAGAAAATTGATAAAGGACGGAGCTGAATATTATGGCCCCTACACTAATTATAAAACTATTAATATTTTGCTCGATTTAATCAATAATTTATATCCATTAAGAATAAGTAATTACAACCTGTCTGAAAAGCAAATTAACTCTAATAAAGAAAAACTGTCTCTCAAGATTTTAAAAAAAGCGGGAAATACACTAATTCTTGGTTTTCAATTTGGCAACACGGTCGATTCAAATGAAACTTTAATTTCTGAAAAAGAATACGAAACAAATATTGACTCTGTAAAACAAATTCTGAAAGGAAAATTTAAACCCTCCAAAGAGCTATTAAAGAAAAAAATGCTTGAACACTCCAAAAATATGGAATTCGAGTACGCTCAAAAAATTAAAGAAAAAATAGAGCTTTTAGAGAATTATCAATTCAAATCTACCGTAGTTAATTCCAAGCTTAATAATATTGATGTTTTTAGTATTATTTCAGATCAAACGCATGCTTATGTCAATTACCTTCAAGTTGCCTATGGACGTGTAGTGAGGTTTCATAATGTAGAAATCAAAAAAAAACTTGATGAAACTGACAAAGATCTTTTGCTATTGTGTATTGTAGATTTAAGAAAAAAATTTGAATCAAAAAACAAAACTATTATTTGCCCATTTGAATACAGTCAATTAATCCCTGCGAAATTCATTATTCCTAAAGCTGGAGATAATAAAAAACTCTTAGAGCTTTCTAAAAAAAATATTGCTTATTTTAAAATAGAAAAATTAAAGAAAATCCAAATCGTGGATCCAGAAAGACACTCAAAAAGAATAATGGATCAAATGAAAAATGATTTGAGATTGAAAAGCAACCCTGTTCATATTGAATGTTTTGACAATTCAAATATTCAGGGTTCAAATCCTGTAGCTGCCTGTGTGGTATTTATAAATGGAAAACCTGCTAAAAAAGAATACAGACACTATAATATTAAAACCGTTAAAGGACCTGATGATTATGCCTCTATGGAAGAAGTAGTTTTTAGAAGATATAAAAGAATGATGGAGGAAGAAAAAAAATTACCAAGCGTAATTATTATTGACGGGGGAAAAGGACAACTAAGCTCTAGTGTATCCGCTCTAAAAAAATTGAATTTACATAACAAAATTCTTGCGCTTGGTATTGCAAAAAGACTTGAAGAAATATTTTATCCTTCTGACCCAATTCCTCTTTATCTGGACAAACGGTCCGAAACATTAAAAGTAATTCAGCATATGAGAAATGAAGCACACCGTTTTGCAATCACTTTTCACAGAAATAAAAGAAGCAGTCAAGCTTTAAATTCTTCTTTAGACTCCATTCCTGGAATTGGTGAAAAAACAAAAATCACACTTTTAAAAAAATACAAATCATTAAAAAAAATCCAAGAAACTCCACTAGAACAAATAGCTGCCGAAATAGGCAGTTCAAAAACCAAAAAATTAATGTCATTTTTAAATTCATCCAAATAGTATTTTATATTTTTGTTTTTATGAGATCAAGTATTTTTTTAGTTTGTTACTTTTTTTTTCTATCAAACTTGGTGTCTAGTCAAGAATCTTCCGGGAATAGCGCTCCATTTGTAAGCTCATCATATGACTCTTTTAAAACAGGAGAATGGTTGAAATTTAGGATTCACTATGGTATTTTTAATGCCAGTGAAGCAATATTAAATGTAAAAGAAGATTCTATAAATTCTGAAAAAATCTTTAAGGCTATTGCTATTGGAAGAACAACTGGACTTGCTAGACTTTTTTTTAAAGTAGAAGATCTTTACGAAACATACTTTACAAAGAGTCTTGTCCAACCAATAAAATCCACACGTAACATTTATGAGGGAGGTTACACTAAAAACGTAGAAGTTGAATATGATTATTATAATGGTCAAGCTATTGTAAAAGATCTTGAGAAAGATGAAACAAATAAAGTTACTGTTGCAAATAATGTCCAAGATTTAGTTTCTACTTTTTATTATTTAAGAAATCATTTTGATGTCAAAAAGTTAAAAACTAATGACTTTATAAGAATTACAATGTTTATTGATTCTGAAAACTATAATTTTAAGATGAGGTTTTTAGGTTACGAAGATGTTAAAACAAGGTTTGGTATAATTAATTGTTTAAAGTTTAATCCAATTGTAGAGTCTGAAAGAATTTTCAACAACAATGAAAGTCTAACTCTATGGGTTAGTAACGATAAAAATAAAATTCCAATAAAAATAAAAGCTGGTTTAAGAATTGGTTCTATCGATGCTGATTTAGATGAATTTAAGGGACTTAAACATCCTTTTAAAATTAAAATAAAATGAGTAAAATTTATATGCTTTTTATTCTTGTTGTTTCTTTTTCTTGTAAAAAGGACCCTAAAACTGAAAGTCCAAAAATAATTAAAGAAAAAATTATAAAACAATTTGGATACACACTTAATAATTACCACGTTGTTAAGGACACTGTGGAAAGCGGTGATTCTTTTGGAACCATTCTTGAAAAAAACAACTTATTTTATCCTCAAATATATAATATTGTTCAAAAGGCAAAACAGGTATATGATGTAAGAAAAATAAATATTGGAAAACCCTATACGATTTTATTTTCTAAAGATAGCCTAAGATCTCCCCAGTTATTTGTCTATCAGCCAAACTTAATTGACTATGTCTTGGTTTCATTGACAGATTCTCTATGGGCTGAAAAAAAATCTAAAGCGGTTAAATTAATTGATTTTAAAGCAGAAGGAACAATTAATAGCTCTCTTTCTGAAACGATGGAAGAAAAAAAACTATCACCTTTGTTGTCCAACGAACTTTCTGAGATCTACGCTTGGACAATTGACTTTTTTAGGCTTGAAAAAGGAGATAATTTCAAAATTATATATTCTGCAAAATATGTAGATGATTCCATATATGTTGGATTAAACAGAATTCATTCCGCTTATTTTGAACACCGAAAAAAAGCATTCTATGCTATTGAATTTGAGACTGATCCAAAAAGAGGAATATTTGAATATTTTGATGAGAAAGGAAAAAATCTAAGAAGAGCCTTCTTAAGGTCTCCTGTACAATTTAGTAGAATTTCATCTAGATATAATCTTAAAAGAAAAATAGCATATTACGGAAGAGTTCGACCTCATTTAGGGACAGATTTTGCCGCTCCTATAGGCACAGAAATCAGAGCTACGGCTAGCGGGACTGTTGTTAAGGCAGGATATACTCGCGGAAATGGAAATTATGTCACCATCAAACATAACGGGACCTACTCTACTCAGTATTTACATATGAAAAAAAGAGGGGTTAAAAAAGGTCAATTTGTTAGGCAAGGGGATTACATAGGGAGTGTTGGAATGACGGGAAACACTTCTGGCCCTCATGTTTGTTATAGATTTTGGAAAAACGGTAGGCAAGTTGATCCGTTACGTCAAAAACTACCTGAAGCAAAGCCAATCTCTCAAAATTTAAAAGATAAATACTTAACTTACATGAAACCAGTCAAACAGCAACTTGATTCAATTGGATCAAAATTTGAAATAACAGAAGATTCTGTAGCGAACAATAAATAAATGACATTAAAAAAAACAAACCCAACACTAACCTCCTCTTGGATGTCTCTTAAAACTCATTTCAATGAAATTAAAAATATTGAGATGGGAGAAATGTTTAAAAATGGCAAAAAAGCTACTGATTTTACTATTAACTGGAATGATTTTACAATTGATTTTTCAAAAAACAGAATCAATAAAAAAACATTAGACCTTTTGTGTGATTTAGCTTCTGAATGCGATTTAAAAAACGCTATTGAGCAACAATTTATGGGTGAAAAAATTAATGAAACAGAAAATAGAGCAGTTTTACA
>Ga0257106_1000032_pt1 | contig 75199 bp, 43 predicted proteins | sample LP_taG_3_FD_190177 | JGI IMG/M metagenome (GOLD analysis project Ga0257106, IMG submission 190177) | Marine microbial communities from Northeast Subartic Pacific Ocean, Canada - LP_J_2011_P26_10m | ecosystem: Environmental > Aquatic > Marine > Oceanic | place: Canada: Northeast Subartic Pacific...
ACCTGCTTTTTTTCATCCCGAAAAGGAAAACGACATTTTTTAATCGAGGATGGGGAAACTTTGAACTGGTGAAACAAATGCGAGCGTCGGTGGTGAAATCAGTCTCCAGTGGACGCGGGTTTGTGAACGACGCGATGGTCGTCCAGTGGGACCCGTTCGGAGAAATCGTTCAAACCGAGGTGGACGGTTGGAACGTCGTGGAATGTTCAGATATCGATTTCACACGTGGACAGAATTCGACATTTTTGTCGAAGATTTTGCCCAAACACAAACTTAAAAAAGTGTTTGTGGTCAAAAAGTTAGGGTTTGACCCTAAATTTGAATTTTGAGAGTGTCTGGATTTGAACCGTCCCAGAGTGCGCGCATCTTAATCATCACTAGTATCAAATATGTTGTCTTCTTCTGGAGGAGAAGGAGGCGTGATGACGAGAGCGAGGAAGAGGAAGGTCGAAAGTCAGAGAGGTTCTTTGTGGGATGTGGTCGTGAAGTGGGACGATATTTGTTTTAAACATATCATTCCGAGATTGAATGGGACTGATGTGAAATTCTTGTACGAGGTGAATACAGAGACGAGAAAGTTGGTGAAGAGATCGTCTCGCGCGGGGGAGTTGAAAAAGACGTTTAAAGTGTGCGAGATGTCATCGATATCGACTTTGGAAGTTGCGTGGGAGCATTTTCCGTGGGGCACGTATGACCACGAAGTGCAAGAAGAGATGAACGAAGCAGATTTCTGCTATCGAGTTGCTAAAACGAATAAACTCGAGTTGCTCAAGTGGGCGCGAGAGGAGAAAAAGTGTGAGTGGAATGAAGGGACGATTTGTTGGGCCGCAGAACAAGGTAATCTGGAAATGGTAAAGTATTGCGTGGTAAATGAGTGTCCTATCGAGGAGGCGTATGCGTGTGCATTTGCTGCCGAAAACGGTCAACTTGAGTGCCTCAAATACTTACGCGAAGAAGCGAAAGCGCCTTGGAATTCTTATACTGCAGCTTGGGCTGCTGAAAATGGTCATCTTCATATACTCGAATACCTTGTTGAGCGTAAGTATACTCACTTTAGTAAGTATGCGTGTCAGTGGGCGGCCGAAAAGGGTCACTTCGACTGTTTGAAGTACTTGCGCGAAACGGCCAAAGCGCCTTGGGACTCTCACGTCGTACAAAAAGCGCACTTCAACAAACACCCCGAGTGTTTACAATACCTCCTCGACCACAACTGTCCTCTCCCACCCGGTTGGCGATACGAGGACGGAGAGCTGCGCACAACATAATAGTCATCATAATCATCAGTATCATCATCATCATCATCATCATCATCAGTTGTACTAACAGAAAGAAACAAAACTCTCTCCTACTAGATAGACTCTCCGCAACTTACGTACTCGCCTACCTACGCGAAAATCTGCCTTCATTCGTACACTCGATGATTGACACGCATAAAAACTCTCATCAATTTCCTCATCACGAGTTTTAAAATTCCAGTTTTATGCATAGTGTTTGATACGTTCTAGAAAGGCTTCCATGGCACTTACTTGTCTCTTTTTGTTTTTGCTCCTTTCTTTTTTTTGGGTGCCGACAATACGAAAACATCACTTTTCCTCGTGGTGCCGTCACTTCATCATCCTTCTTTATAAAGAAGAATATAACGACACACGCGCACACAATACATACAACGCAATTCATTTCCGCGCGTTATATATATATATATTTGCAGAAGACCTTCAACTCCTCCTCTTTCGTGTTGTTGGTTGGTCTCTCTTCTCTTTCAAAAGAAACACACCGCAGGAGTAAAACGGAGAAGAAGAAAGAAATCATCGACCGACGACCAAAAACACACGTCTCTTCGTTTTCGTTCTAAATTTACGTGCATTGATTTATTTGCGCGTGTCTCTCTCTCTTTTGCGCTCTTTCGAGAAGAAGAGGAAAAGAAGAAGCACAAAGAGGAACGAAGAGGAACAACAACAACACAGAAACAACCGTCTGAAAGAAGAAGACAACGAAGAAGAGAGGAAAAGAAGAGCGCGAGACGACGACATCATCGTCACCTCTTCAAGGGCAACTGGGCACCAAAAACTGTCGCTTCATTTGCCATTTAGGGTTTTCAAAGTGGTCATCAAACTGAGTGAAAAAATACGCGAAAGAGGACAACAAATCTTCTATTCTTCTTCTTCTGAATAAGATGACTTTGACTTTGAGGACGACGAGAGCGGCGTTGGAACGACAAAGACGCGGTGCACAGAGACAGAAACGAGTCGTTCGACGATTTAATAATAATAATAATAATAATAGTAGTAGTAATAACGTTTCTGATGATGACGTTGTTTCGTCGCCGGCGACTAAGAAGACAAAGAAGAAGAAGAAGACGAAAGGAGGAGCGGAACAACAACGACAACAACAACCTGTTTTGACGACGACGACGACGATTCAGAAGACGATTCAGACGAAAAAGAAGAGGAAGAAAAGAAGCGGGGGTACTTTGAAGGCTTTGAAGGCGCGACCGAGAACGAAAAAGTCGTCGGAAAAGACAAAAGTCGCGGTATCCGCCGCCGCGCTTCCTCCAGCGACTCCTCCAATGAACATCACAACCACCACCGCGCAAGGACCGTTGTTGTTCTCCGACGACGACGCCGACGACGACGCCGCTTTATTTTGGAAGGAGATTGATGCAGATCCGGAGGATTTCTTTTCGTTTGATAATGACGCCAGTAATAATAATAATACTACTACTAATAATAACGTGGACGTTGGCGTTGATACTACCGGTGGTGGTGATACCGACGCGCAATCGTCCGGCTCAATTGTGGCGCCGATGTCGCTGGAAGAAACGACCACAGACGCGTATTATTTTGGGGCCGATATGCGAGTCGCCAGGACGCCGGAACGCGTCGTTTGTACCATGAATTGTAAGACATCCTCGCCGGGCGGCGAGTGCGGTGACGACGGCAGCGGAGAAATGTTCTTCGTGCCAACACCAGCAGCGTCTGGCGATCGCGCGGTGGTAATAACAACGCCTGATTTTTGTTCTCGTCGAGACCGAGGAGAGATTGTGCTCCAAGAGGAGGAGGAAGCCGAAGAGGATGTCGACGGCGGTAGCTCTCGCAACTATCTCGAAGATCTCGCGGCGATGCACGGTATCGTGCTTCGAAGCACGGATGGTGACGACGACGACGACGACGACGACGACGACGACCTCACTGAAGAGAACGTAAAAACAGCAACGACAACAACGGAAGATTCGACGGTTACGTACGAAGATCACGCGAACAATAATAGTAACACCACCATCGATAATGACGAGAAACGAAGGAAGGCGAAGAAGTCATCGACGACGACGACGACGACGACGACATCTCAAACATCCATCTCGAATGCTAAGAAAGATGCGGAGCGATTGAAACGTCTCGCATCCAGAAAAAGGTGGGAAGCGACGTTGAAGACGTACACCGCGATCGAGAGAACAAGCGTCGCGGAGGAAAAATTGCAAAACTTGGAAGAGGTGGCGTTGCGGGAGAAAATTTTCTTGAAAACCGAAGGCAAGAACGGCGGCGCGGTTAGAAATAAGAAGCGTAGTAACGGCAAAGACAACACGTATGATGAAGCCGTGGTGTCGGAAAGCTTGAAAAAACACGCGGTCGAGCACGTGTCGAACATGTCTTCTCAAGAAGATCTTCTCGCTCCCGTCGCGAAGAAACATAAACGGAAGCGCAGAGCGAGGCGGGAACTGCAACGACGCGTTATCGTGAAACCAAACGCTTTACTCTTTACTGGAACAACGAAAGAAAATGTACCGTTCGCGACGACAACGTTTGACGATGTAGTTGTGAACGACTCACTTTTCGAAGAAGAAGAAGAAGAAGAAGAAGGAAGAGGAAGAGACGGAGGCGACGAAGAAGCGCAGCGAGGCAGGACGACGAGAACGAGAAAGCGTCAGAGAGAGCAGCGTCATAGTAAGGAACGAGAACAACGGCAAAAGAAGGGTGCAACCACCAACAGCTCTTTTTCCACGCTTTTTGACGACGTCGACGACTATTTCTACCAGGACGATAACTCAACGAAGAAGCCCCCGCGAAAGAAGAAATATCAAAAGAAGAAGAACAAAGCCGAAAAGGCGGCGGCAGAAAAAGAAGAAGCGACAAAGACAAAAGTGAACATTTTCGCCGTCGTCGATACCGGCGCGAAAGCCACCGATGTGATCGTGTGCTCGACTACGGGTCGAGAGCGTGTCATCGGGTGTTTCGAGTGTGGCATCACGCAGACGCCGCAATGGCGTCAAGGTCAGCACGGTCCAAAAACGTTATGTAACCGCTGCGGCGTCGCGTATAGGAAGCGGCAGTTGCTTAATAGCTCCGCCCTATTTTAGTAGTAAATAACGCCCCGCGTTCATCTCTATCTTTGTAGATACTATATAGAGAAACTATATCATCATATTACAACAACAACAACATCAACATCGTGAAATCATCATCATCATCCGAATTTCTCCTTCTCTTTCCTTTCCATGTACCTCTCGATGGTATCGACTATCGCCCTAGTGCTGCTTTCGATTTCTATATTCACGCTGTTCCCAACGCTCTTCACCCGAAACGCCGTCGCTCTAATCGTCTCTGGAATCAACCACACGTTAAACGTCCCTTCCTTCTCGTCCACTTCTCCCACCGTCAAAGAACACCCATCCACGGCGACGAAACCTTTCGGCAAAATGTACTTCACAATCTCTCGATCTCGGAGACGAAACTTAACCTCTCGATTGTTCTCCGTCTCCTCCTTTTCTGCGTAAATCTCCGCGGTCGTGTGCACGTGCCCAGACACCACGTGCCCGCCAATCTCCTCGCCAAACTTTGTGCTTCGTTCGTAATTTACGACATCGTCAACCCGTAACTCGCCTAAATTCGTCGCCCGTAACGTTTCTGAAATCATATCAAAACTCGCCGTGGACTTTTCCTCGTCAAACTCCACCACGGTTAAGCACGTGCCGTTGACGGCGATCGACGCGCCAATCGTCAGCTTCTCCAAAGGCCTTTGGTTTTCCCCATCATTTGGGAAGGTGAGCGTCAAGCGGGCGAATAATCCTCCTTGGATTGGAGTGAACGAAGTCACCGTCGCGGTGCCTTGGACGATGCCAGTGAACAGCGCGTGACACTCTTTTGGTTTCTTGGTTCTCGTTCGTTTAAGTCGACGTTGATGATGATGAAGTCTTTCTTGGTGTTGATGACTGCGACGGAACGTCAAGGAAGAAGAGGGAGATGATGATGATGATGAGGAGGAGGAACGCGTCGTCGCGGCAATGCTGCTGCTGCGGACACAAGAAGAAGAAGAGACGAACACCATTTAAAAGCAGGGAGAAGAACACAACACGTTTCCTTCTTCGCGCAAAGACGTGGGGGTGTTTTAATAATACTAGCGCAAAACGTGGTTGTTGTTTTGGATAAAATGAAGCAAAGTCGTGTTCACATCTCAAATGTATATATATTTAGAATTCTCTTTAGATACGCACAACTCTCTCTCTCTCTCTCATTATCTCTATCGTTCCATCTCTTATTATTAGTAGTATTATTATTAGTATAAAGTTGTTTGTTTAAATATAATTGTTTGTAGTATTATACTTTGGCGCTCAAATTCGCGCTCGAACTCCCGCTATGAATCATCCCAACACCTTTCGCCTCGTCCTCCTTTTGCTTGTTCATAGCCTGGGTGTAATAAATCATCCCAACCACGGCTAACGCACACCCGGCGATATTTTTACTCGTAATTGGCGCGTTAAAGCAAATAAATCCAAACAAAAAGACCAAAACCGTCTTCACGTGTCCAATCACTTGGAACGACACCGCCGAAAATCTTCCGATGCACAAATATTGGGAGATGTTCACCAACACCGCGAACCCGCACGAGACGGCTAAAAACATCAAACTCCCACTGGTCCACTCGTATTCGAACACGTTTTCCCCCCCGGTGACTAAAGTATCCATGATCGGTCCAAACACCAACATCGACGCCGCCATCCACAAACTCGTCTTGGCTAATAAAAAATTACTCGTCACGTTGTGCTTCTTTTGCAAGTGCCCGACCAATATTTGCTGCGCGGACGTGCTCAACACCCCGACGCTCGCTGCCACCGTTCCAGTCACGTTCATCTCAACGTCCGAGACCGTCGCGACGGCCACGCCTGCCAAAACCACGATAATTGCTTGCACAACCTTCCTGGAAAATTTCTTGTTCAAAAACGACGCCTCTAATATGCACATGGTCGGTATCTGCGCGAGTTTACACACCTGGTAAAACCCAATCGTATTCAACATCAAAGAGACGTTTAAACCGATGATGGACATGTTCGCGACGACGACGTAAAAGACTAAATCTTTGAGCGGAAGCTTTTGTTGTTGTTGTTGTTCTGATTCCATCAACTTTTCGCTCAATCCGGTTTGCGAAGCCGAAGCGTCGCCGCTCGAAGTTGCACTCTTCTCTCGTTTCACGCACAAGTTTATAAAAGCGGTGCAAAAAAAGTGCAACCCGCACAAAGTCGTCGCGAATCGAAACCCGTACCCGGTCGAGCTCATCAGTTGTTTGTTCACCATGACGATGGCCACGGAGGAGAAGATGTTTAAAGACCACGCTAAGGCGTCCACCGCGGTTTTCCCCATAGGAGCCATTTGACTTCTTTCTGTGAGTAATCAAATTTGTAAATCTATCTGAAATCAAACGACGAGACCAATCTCTCTCTCGAACGTATTATAGTAGTATTATTACGCGCGTCGTGAAAAGTTCGTTCTTTTCTCAATCCTCTCTCTTTGTGTATATATGTGATCTTTCGTCGTGCGCACAAAGTGTGGCTATATGTTGGGGAAAGAAAGAAGAGAGGAAGCGAAAAAAGCAGAGAAGAGAGCGCAGTATGCGAAGCGACTCAAAGTGTTTTGGTGCGCAAAAACAGAAAAAGCAATCTCTCTTTTCGACATCTGTGCGTTCGTTTGAGCCTCAGAACTGGTCTGTTTTTTCCCTCTTTTTTCGCTTATAAAACAAGTGTTTCGAACTCAAAATTCCTCCCTTTTAAAACACAGAATCCACCCAAAGCACGGCTCGGGTAGGACTAGTTCACTCACACGTTCAAACACGTAAGTGCGTCTCGTTTTATTACTTCTTCTTTGTCCTCTTCGAGTAGTTCTTCTTTAATATCTCTCGTTTTTTGTTCTCCTCTCTTCTGTGTGGTGTATATATAAAGAAAAAGAAAAGTCAATGGCTCTCATCTCGTCGTGAGAGGGAGAAATGCGCCTCCGTGTTCTGTGTAATCATTAAACGCGGAAGTGCCGTTTAAAGACGATCGAGGACTCGAAGATCGCGCGATCGCTCGACAAATACGCACGAACGAATACACATCGAACGCGTCGCAAGTGACGAAGGGGGTTTTTGCTGGTCGCAAAGTGGGTGGTTGAGAGAGGAACGTGTACGCGCGATTGATTTTTATTTACGCACAGAGGCGGTGAAGGCAAAAGCGCCGCCATTGTGGGAAGACCAAAAAAAGAGGCAAAAATCACCATCTTTTCGCTCGAATGCGTATACGTATACATCTCGATGATGAGACGAGAAACATCGTTATTATTGTAAAAAACGAGAAGATGCACGCTCTTCTTTTGTTTTGCTCCTCCGAAACTGACTTTTCTTTCTCTCTTTCTCTCTCTCTCGCTGTGATACAAACGCGTGTCGTATTATCAAAACAACAGACTTTCAAAACACTCACTTTACAACAACGACACCAAAATCATGTCTGGAGAAGGCGGATTCGACGACGCGGCATATGATCGCGGTATGGAGGAACTCACCAAAGGTGACGGCGAAGATAACGTCATCACCGAATGGACTGAAGTGCACGAAACGTTCGATACGATGAACTTGCACGAGAACTTGTTGCGCGGGATTTACGCGTACGGTTTCGAAAAACCGTCTGCGATTCAGCAGAGAGGCATCGTTCCGTTTGCGAAAGGGTTGGATGTTATTCAGCAAGCGCAGTCTGGTACCGGTAAGACGGCGACGTTTTGCGCCGGTATCTTGCAATCCTTGAACTACGAGTTGGAGGAGTGCCAAGCGTTGGTTTTGGCGCCGACGAGAGAATTGGCGCAGCAAATCGAGAAGGTTATGAGAGCGCTCGGGGATTATTTGCAAGTGAAGTGCCACGCGTGCGTCGGCGGTACGTCGGTGAGAGAGGATCAAAGAATTCTCCAAGCCGGCGTCCACGTCGTCGTCGGTACTCCGGGGAGAGTGTACGATATGTTGAGACGCAGAGCGTTGAAACCAGATTCGATCAAGATCTTCTCTTTGGACGAAGCCGATGAGATGTTGTCCAGAGGTTTCAAGGATCAAATTTACGACATTTTCCAATTGTTGCCGCCGAAGTTGCAAGTTGGCGTTTTCAGTGCGACTATGCCGCCGGAAGCGTTGGAAATTACTCGCAAGTTTATGACCAAGCCGGTGAGGATTTTGGTCAAGAGAGACGAATTGACTTTGGAAGGTATCAAGCAATTCTACGTCAACATCGACAAGGAAGAGTGGAAGCTCGAAACGTTGATCGATTTGTACGAAACGTTGGCGATCACGCAGTCGGTTATCTTCGCCAACACGAGAAGAAAAGTCGATTGGTTGACGGACAAGATGAGATCGAAGGATTTCACGGTTTCCGCCACGCACGGGGACATGGACCAAAACACTCGCGATATCATCATGAGAGAATTTCGCTCCGGCTCCAGTCGCGTTTTGATCACGACTGATTTGTTGGCCAGAGGTATCGACGTTCAGCAAGTCTCTTTGGTTATCAACTTCGACTTGCCGACGCAACCGGAGAACTACTTGCACAGAATCGGTCGTTCCGGTCGTTTCGGTCGTAAAGGGGTTGCCATCAACTTTGTCACGCAAGACGACGAAAGATTGTTGCAAGACATTCAAAGATTTTATCAAACCGTCATCGAGCAATTGCCGAACAACGTCGCGGATTTGATTTAAACGACAACCTACGTATGTATTATTTGGTCGGTCAAAAAGAGGAAACAGCAACACTCGTGTACATAGAGAGAAAAGAAAGAGAGCAAAACAAAAGACGCCCGCTCGAATCTCGTCTTTGCAAAGAAAACCAGCGCGGATTTGATGCATCGTGCGAGGGAGCGCGCCGAACACACTATTATTAGAGAGAGAAAAAGTAATACACCAAAAACTACTACACACACATGAATACTTAACAGTATATAATACACGCACCACGAATACTCTATCTATCTAAATCTAGAAGAAAAAGGAGGAGTTCCTTTTCTATCCGCTACTACATAAAATCCTCCTCCGCTTCCTCGTAACTCTCGTACTTCGCGCTCATCTCCTTATTCGTCACTTTCTTCTCCTCTATGTTTAACCTCTCGTAATCTCTCGCCATGACATCCAGTTTCATCTGTTCCTCTTCCTCTTTTCTTTTTTTCTCTTCTTTCTCGAAATGCTCTCGTTTCTTTCGTTTAAGACGTTCGTCTCGTTCTCGTTTCTCGCTCTCTAAATCTGGATTTTCTTTAATTGTTTTCGTTTTGTTCAATCGGTTGACGATGTCGTTGTTCCTCCCGTCTTTAATTCGAGTCTTTAAGACGAGCGTTTCGTCTTTATACGCCACCTGTCCAACCTCAAAGCTTGTCTTTTTCAGTAAGTTTTCGCACGGCGTGTACACCACGTCAACTTTTTCTCTTTTGTTCCCTTCGATGGAGTTATACTTCACCAATTGCGCGCAATCGAGCAACACTTTCGGGGGGATGGATTCGATGGTTTCCCCGTCGTGTAATCTCAGATAGACGTGCGCGGAGGATAAATCGTCCACGTGGAACCATATATCTTGCTCCGGCCAAGAGAAACGAATTAAATCCTCGTTCTCGAACTTGTCCTTACCGACGTAAATGAGATAGGAAGGGTGAGGAGAGAGGTCGGCGTGTTTGGATTCGTAATACAGAACCATATCTTTGTTGGTTGTTGTGTGCGCAAAGTTGTGAAGAGATCTTTGATGCCATTTTCATTTCATCGCCTACATAGAGAAGATATGTTGTACTCGTTTCTTTAAACGAGACTATTAGACTATTGCTATTACTATTACTACTACTAATCTTCTTCTTCTTCCGAAACGTTCACCCTGGCGCCGAACCTCGGCGCGACGGTAAAACCGACGCTCGGAACCATCTCGTCTGCGATGGGATACTCTGACGCGTTTTCGGAAAACGTAAACGTCTCCAAGAGTTGGCCAAAGACGACTCTCAGAGTAGCCATGGCAACGTGTTGACCGACGCACGAGCGTTGACCGGACGCGAAAGGCTGGAAGTTTTTGCCCGGCTTTTTCAGTTTGATCGTCGTCGTCGTCGTCGCGGGAGCGATGGTATCGTGCCAACGCGAAGGTTGGAACGCGTTTGGGCTTTCCCACGCGGCTGGGTCGCGATGCGACGCGTGAAGCCACACACACGCCGCCGTACCTTTCGGGATGGTCACACCGTTTTCCAAATGTATCGAGCGGTGTTTCATCTGACGCACGACGAGCGGCGCGACTGGATGTAAACGAAGCGTCTCGCGGATGACGGCTTCGAGTTCTGGTTTGCTCGCGGAAGTCGTGATTTCCTTCTCGTCTGCATCGTCGTCGTTTACGTCGTCGTCATTCTCGTTCTCGTCCTCCTCGTTGCTCGTGCTATTCCTATGCTGCTGCCGTCCACCGTTTTCTTCTATTTCCGTTCGTCGCTGCTTGCGCAACGAACGCCTCAATTCCTCTTGTATCTTTTCGTGCTTGATGAGCTCTAATATCCCCCAACACATCGTCGCGCTTTGCGTGTCGTGACCGGCGAATAACAGCGTCGTCGCTTCCTCAACCGCATCCGTCGCGCGTTTCCCGTGCGCTTCGCCTCTGATAATCTCCCTCAACGCCGAATTTTCCGTGCACGTTTCCACCGCAATCTCCGCCAACACTTTCGCCTTTTCAATCGCTCGTTTCTCTTCTCGTCCGACGGATGAAAACGTGTAGTACAAAAAGTCAGAAACGATCCACATCGAGCGCGCTCGCGCTGGAATGATGCGTCGCAAAATCGTCGAACACTCCAAGTACTCCGTCTCAATCGCTTTCCAGCCGTCGTCCTTTTTGTCTTTACTATTCCTACTTACATTCTTTTCATCGTCGTCGTTCAATTTCTTCGCGCTCCTCCTCTTGCACGCCTCCTCCATCGATATCCCGCACAAGTACTCAAACGTGATTCTCAGAGCGACTCTTTGCAACAGAGGTAACAGTGTCACCGTCGCTACTTTTATATCCTTTTTGTTTTTCTCTCCTCCTTTCTTCTTCTTCGTCTTAATCTCCTCTCTGATCTCCTTCACTAACTCTTTCACTCTCTTCTCGGCGACTCTCCTCAACTTCCCCACGCCGACTCTCCCAAACGCCTTCAAAACTTCCACGCGTTTCCTCCGCCACTCCTCCGCATTCGCGCACGTGAACAACCCGTTCCCGGCGAATCGTTTAAACGCTGAATACGCCGGCATCTTCTCCGTACCGCCTTCTCGCAATATTTTGCGAGCGGCGTCGCTGGCGCCGACGTGCGCGAACGGACACGAGCCGGTGACCAGAGAAGACGTCGCGCCGAATATCCTCTTTTGACGATTATTAGTATCATCATCATCATCATCACTACCACCATCACCATCAATTTTGTGACTCCTCTCGTCGCTCTCTCTCAACCATCGTTCAATCCTGTCCAACAGGTGGACTTTTTTCTCCGTCTGAGCACTCAAAACCCATCCATTCAAACGCCGTCGTTTCCTCACTATAACGGTCGTTATCCCACCTCTCTTCAACAAGAACACGCTCCACATTTGTTTCAGTTTCAAGAGAACCACCAAAACTGTCGACACGGATAGAATACTCATAATCATCGAGAGAAAACAAAGGTGCGTTCCCGATTGGATTTTTCCAGTCGGGAAAAGAAAATCAATCGACGACGAAGATTTATTAGTATTAGTATTAAAGAAGGAGAAGAAAGAGGAGGAGGAGGTGGTTGTAAAGGTGGTGTCGATCATCGCTTCGCCTCCCCTTCCTTGTTTTTGTTAATACGTGTTTTGTTGTTGGTGTCGTTGTTGTGTGTTGTTACATAAAATGAAGAATGAAGCGAAAAGTGAGAAGAGAGATGAATAGACACAAAAGCGCGTTGATGATAATGCGATGATAATGATGATAAACATTCTCTCTAACTGTTATTCACGAGCGCTTCTTTGATAACGTTCTCGCTTTTTTGGCACAACTCGTCCGCGTTTTCACTCGCTTCGATTCTTGGATGGACGATGACTTTAATCTCGCCTTTTCTTAACATCCACTCTTTACCGTTTCGCATTATTCCGCCGGCGTTGACGATGGTGATTGGAACGATTGGAACTTTCTCCTTGGCGGCGACGGAAAACGCGCCTTTTTTAAACTCTGCCATGGTTCCGTCTTTCGATCGCGTGCCTTCTGGGAAGAACAAGACGGAACCGTTCTTCTGTAACGTCTCTCGGCAAATCTTCAACGTTTCCATTTGCGACCTTCGGTCGGTGCGTTTCAGAGGGACGTGGCCGGTTAAAAACATGGACCAACCGATGATTGGAATGATAAAGTTACTCGTCTTGGAGATGAACTTAAACGGTCGTTTCAAGTGAAACAAACTGAAAATATCCATAAACGACGCGTGATTCGCGACGTATACCGCCGGTTCGTCTTGTTTCGGTAAATTTTCTCTACCTTCGACGGTGATTTTCACAAACGGCGAAGTCGAGCATATCGCCCACACGTCGTTCACGAACGATAACGCATATCGTCGAGTTCGGTCCAAAAAGTAACAAAATGGAAAGATCACACACATTGTAAGAAACAAAGGGATAGCTAACGAGAAAGTCCAGAGTGTAAACAGGACGCATCGGAGGATGGCCAAAAGAGACACGTCGTTCGGGTTTCCCGACCATAGCTTGGTTGTTCCTCCTCCGGTTGCTGCTGCTGCTGAAAACACGTGATTGTTTTGGAAGGCCCCGGTTGTTGCTTTGCAGGTTACGCTCGGTTTCCTTTTCCTCGTCGTCGTCGTCCCTCTGCTTCTTTCTCTTCTTTGGTCGTTTTCATTTGTGTTGTTTTCCATCATCGTCGTCGTCTTTGTCTTCTTCATCACCATCTTATTCTCGTTATCCATCATCATCGAATAATGTTTTCCCCGCGAACGAGGACGCATCAAAAGTCGTCCTCTTTTACCTCCTAAGAATACTCCTCCTCCTAAACTCGACAAAAACGAGTTGTTGTTTACCGCGAACGTCGTCATTTCGCTTCTTTTTTAGTGTTACTCTCTTTATTATAGAGTAGTAATATTAAACGTATTACGTGCGCTGTGTATCTGTTCTGAAGGTTTTTTGCTCGCTTCAGATTTTTTCTTCGAGTAAGAATTCGTACTAATAGTTTAGGGTGTAAGCCCGTATTTCTTACTCAAATTTGGCTTTGTAAGTGCTTATTGCTTACTCGTAAGTGCTTATGTCTTACTCTTATTAAGTCTATACTTTAAGGAACCTTTTTTTCTCTTCTTTTCTTTTTCTTCAGAACAACAACAACTTAAAGATGGATTCGTCCTCCTTCATGGGCGCTTTATCGGCGACGAACTCTGCCGCGGAGTATTATTACTTCGCTTCTGGTAACAACAACAACAGCAACAGCGCTCAAGCTGCGACGAACGAGAACAAGAAAGGACGAGGAGGAGGAAGAGAGGACGACGGGGAAGCGGGAGAAAATCGCGCGGGTGGAAATGAAATCCAAGAGGATAACCTGTACGCCGCGAGGAAGACACGGGAAGAAGAACTCGAAGCCTCCTCACCGGAAAACAGAGAACAAAACTTGTGGCTGGAAGACGCTTTATCCGTGGTCAAGAAACACGCGTTCCACATGAAACGAGCGATCGAGGAGAACAATTTACGAGATTCCTTAAAAAACGCCTCCGCTATGCTCGGCGAGTTACGCACGAGACAACTCTCGCCGAAACGGTATTACGATTTGTGGCACAACATCGCGTTCGAGCTTGAGTTTTTGAGAGAATTTTTCGTGAATAAAGAAGAAAAACACGGGCGATCGGCGATGGAACTCTACGAGTTAGTGCAACACGCCGGGAACGTGCTTCCGCGCTTGTATTTATTGGTGTGCGTCGGGTGCGTGTACGTGGAATCGAGAGAAGGGAAAGCGAAGGACGTTTTGAGAGATTTGGTGGAGATGGCGAAAGGGTGTCAACATCCCGTGCACGGGCTGTTTTTGAGAGCGTATTTAGCGCAGACGGTGAAAGGGAGAGGGTTGTTGCCGGATACTGGGAACGAGTTGGAGAAAAGCGGCGGAGGCACCGTGGAGGATTCCATCGAGTTTACTTTGAGTAATTTTACGGAGATGAATAAGTTATGGGTGAGGATGCAAAGGTTTAACAGACAACAACAACAACAACAACAAAGCGGAAGTGGTGGTGGAAGTGGAACGGCAACGCCTGGAGGAGGAGGAGGAGGAGGCACAGGAGGAGGGGAAGGAGAAGGTCACGGAAACAACAGCGAGGCGTACGGGAGCGGAAGCGGTCACGGGTACGAGCAACACCAGCAATTTGCGACGTCTCGCGGTATCATCGATAGCACGCAACTGGAAAGAGATAGGAGAGAAAAAGAACGGTTAGAATTGCGAGATATTGTCGGGAAAAACTTAACCGTGTTATCTCAGTTGGAAGGCGTGGATATTGAAACGTATTCAGAAAACGTGTTGCCGCGAGTGTTGGAGCAGATTGTGAATTGCCGAGACGACGTGGCGCAGCCGTATCTAATGATTGCGTTGGCGCAAGCGTTTCCATCGGAGTATCATTTAGCGACGTGCGATGATTTCTTATCCGCGGTGTGTTCGTTAAAGCCAACGGTGCAGATGTCCGCGATATTTACCAGTTTGAGCGAGCGCTTGTCTTCGTATTTAGACGAACCCGATTTAAGAGAGGAAGAAAAAACGACGAGAAGAGCGGAGTTTGACGAGAAAAATTGCGTGAAAATATTTTTGAACCGCGCGCAAGAGATTGCGAACGAAAACAGGGAGATGTCCGCGTTAGAGATCGTGCAGATATACAGCTCTATCGCGGATTTCGCGTTGAGGCAGTATCCGAACGACGTGAATAAAATGAACGAAGTTTTGTTGGGCGTGGCGAAAGCCTTCGACGCGCACAACGTGACGAGCGAAGACGAAACGCGTTTGTCCATGTCACCACAAAGATACATTCGCGATCAAAGGGCGGTATCTGCGCTCGTAAAGTTACTCGCGATACCGTTGGAAACGTTCACGGTTGACGTCGCGTTGTCTTTACACGCGTTTCCGAAAGCGTTAAAGTTGTTGAATCCGGAAACGGCCGGGAGAGACTGCGCGTTGGCCATCGTTCGAGGCGTTTTGAAATCAGAAAAACCTCTGAGCGACGTGAAGACGGTCGAAACGTTGTTCAAGTTCATCGCACCGCTTTTACGGGATAGCGATAATAAATCGTACGAGATGACGGATTTGAACACGGAGTCGCCGATGAAAGGAAGCGGCGACTTGTTGGACGCTTTGTCGTTGAGAGAAGAACGAAGAGGAAAAACGCGGGGAAACATCAACAATAAGAAGAGCAGCGACGGCGATGAAGGGCACGAAGAGAACGCGCAATTTGCCGAGGAACAAATGGATGTCGCAAAGTTGCTGCATAAGATTCACTGCCCGAACGATTGGGACTCGCAGTTGCACTTGTTGAAACTCGCGAAAGTCACTTTGTTTTCGGGCGGAGAAAAGCGCATGCGTTTCACGTTGCCGGCGTTGTGTTATTCGTCCATGCGATTCGCGAAAGAGTTACTGAGCGAGCGAGAATTAGAGGAGAGAAAACAACACCCGCCCGTAAAGAAGAACAACGAAGACGACGCCGCCGCCGGAAAACTGATGGAGGAGGACAAACCTAAGCGCACTCTCGAAGAACTCGAAATTTTCGAAAAACATCTCCAAACGACTTTGAAGAAGACGTTACAAATCACGCACCAATCCGCGGAACGGTTTTCTGAAATCCCAGGATGCGCCGAACGCGGTTTAGTCGCCTGGTCCGAAGCCGGCATGTTTGCGGACAGCGCGAAACTCTCGGACATTTCCTACGAGTTCTTCGAAAGAGCGTTTGAAACGTTCGACGAAAAATTATCTTCCGATTCGCGCGCGCAAAACCGCGGTTTGACCTACCTCATCGGCGCTTTACAAACGTGCGTTCATTTGGAGGAAGAAAATCGCGACGCGCTCGTCCACCATTGCGCGACGTTCGCGAACCGTCTGCTTCGCCGAGCCGATCAGTGCGCCGCGGCGGCGAACTGCGCGCACCTCTTCTGGTCGCTCAAATCCACCGCCATCCGCGACAGCGAAGGCGTCAAAAAATGTCTCAACAAAGCTTTGAAGATTGCCAACCAAGCCGCTCGCGCTTTAGGCGTCTCTCCTGGCGAATCTTTGGGACTCTACGCGCACGTCTTGAACAAACACTTGTACTTTTTTGAAATCGAAACGTGCAAAGCCGTGGACGTGGAAACGGTCCAACATTTACTGGACGCCATCCACGAGATGATTCAATCCGGCTCGAGCGAACACGGCGGCACGGCTGCCTGGCGCGACGCCGAGGCGTACTTTGGCAAAATCAAACTCGACATAAAAAACAAGCGAAAAATACAAAACGAAACAACTGGAGGAAGCAGCGTTGGCGAGAACGCCGAAAAAAGTATCGGCGGCGACGAAAGTAGTAGAAGTAGTAGTAGCGGTAGTAGTCAATTCGCCAGCGAGCGCTATCGTCGATTGAACTTGTAAATAAGAAGAAGAACAAAAGTATAAATGGACCCCTGGTCGATGAACAATACTCACCACGATAACCGTATCGCTGAGCATAATAAATGAGAGAATAAGAATACTAACCTTCTCGTCGTGTTTAGCTTCGCGTCCGCGCTTAAGCCCTAAACCCTACGTTACAAAAAGTAATCCAAAGAAGTACTCCAAAACCCAAGCACACAACGACACACTCCTGCCGCCGCGAGAGGCCGATTTGCCGACGCCGACGGACCCGCTAATAAGAGTTTACTACTACTACTACTATAACTACTACTACTCGAAGAGAGAGAGAAACGAATACCCGCGATGATGAACCAGCGAACCGGCGTGAACGCATCGTCGTCGAATACGAAAAGCTTCTCCGTGGCGCCGAAGATGAACGCTCGATGGCACGTCGGCCCGGCGTTCGATCCGACCGAAGAAGAGGAGGAGGAAAAGAAGAAGAGGAATACTAATACTAAGAGTTCAAGTGGTGGAAGTGGAGGAGCAGAACCGATTAAATCGGACGGATTAGAGCGCGAGGAGATGCACGCTTGGTCTGATCTGTCGAAACTGTTCAAGACGTTCGCGGCGATATGTTTCGTTTTGTTGGTGTTGCCGACGTTGTTCGGGTCGACACCGCACAAAAATGCGGCGAGGAAAGTTGGGAGAGCGAGCGTGAGAGCGTCGAGGTACGTTTCGAAACCGTTCAGTAAGAAGAGGTCGTATTCGTTTCCCGCGCACGACGGCTACGACGAAACGTTGGACGACGCGTACTCCAATCCGAGAGAGTACGATAACGCGATTAAAGAGTACGAGGACGCGAAGAGCGCTTTTGATAAGTTGGACGAGCAGTTAGGAGAAGGGTCCATCGATGAGGTGTTGTCCGAAGACGTGAGGCAGAAATACGAGGAGGCTTTGTTTAACAAGCAAGCGGCGGAGCTGAAAAGAGATTTCGAGGATTCCATGGAGAAGAAGAAGAAAGAATGGACCGGGACAATGAAAGGTGCGAGTTGCGCGGATAAGACGAGACACTTGTTGGAATCGTACGTGGAACATTACTCGTGCAGATTTGACGCAAAGTACGGATCGTTATCGCCGATGATGAACTTTCCCGTCGTGAGAGAGGATTACGAAAACGCGGGCGAGAGAGAGACGAGAGCGTTGGCGACGTCGACGAGCGTCGCGGATGCAATCAAGTGGTCGGCCGAGTTATCCGATGACGAAAAAGATTCAGACATGAAGAAACAAATGAGCGCGGGTGGACTTGCCGTGAGCACATGGTTGAGATTTTATAGCGAAAAGAAGAAAGAGGTGCTCGGATTGAGAGACGACGGAACGTTGACGTGGGACGTGTTGACGAAGGAAACGAGACGATACCAACCCATAGAGACGTACAATCGACCACCAGCGCCGGCTCCAGCACCGAGAAAAGCTGCTGTTGTACCGGCCCCAGTTCCGAGACAAGCCGCGTATGGTATAGACGTTGCCGTCGCGAATGAAGGCGCGTTTGCAAAGATGGATACGGACGGGGACGGGAGCATTTCCATGGACGAAGTTACGAACGCCGCGTTGAAAGGTGAGGTTGATTTGAAAGATGGCGTCGTTGAAGAAATCGTTCAATCGAAAAGTTATAAAAATGCGGCTTTATCTGCAGAAGAACTGGCAATGTTAGATGCGGAAATGAAAGCGGACGTCGCGCCGAAGAAGAGCATGTTTTCAAACTTTTTCGGGAGAAGAAAGTTGCTCAAGAAAAAGAATAAAGACGATGGTGGTGGTGGTGGTGGTGGAGGAAACTGGGGCGCGAATCCGAGCGAGTATAGATCACCGTTTGACGCGGAAGCGCCGTCTGCATCGTCTTCCGAGACTGAATACGACCAACAAACGGTGGATCCTCTGTATTTCACAGTGAATGTCTTTGCGAATAACTTCCCTGAAAACGTCGCCACGGTCGCCAAAGAATCGGCGACGCTCATGCGCGCGCTTCGCTTACCCGGCGTAGCGAGAGTCTTTTCCGGCAACCCGTTCAAAATGCGCGACGCGAGTCGAATTACCGATGAATACTCCGAGCAAGGTTCGGGCTACTTCTCGTCGCCGGGAGGCATGATTTCGTTCGCCACGGCAAAACTCTCCGCGAATGGTGGTAACGGTTTTGTCAACGCCGAATTGCGAAGCGAGTGCGAACTTGCCAATCGATGCGGCTCGCGATGGGCATCCACCCCTATTTCCACGAACGAAGGTAAAACGGAGTACCAAACCGTCCCGGATTACGCCGGAGGCGGCAAGTTGCCGGACGTAGTTTCCGTTCCTTCTATTTCCTACAAGAAAGCTTTAGAAGGTGGATACCCGTTGTTATCGATCGTGGAAGACTCTGACAAAGATACCTTTATCCAAGCCGCGGACGAAGCGTTGAATGATCGCGCGGTACCCGCGGTGCTCTTTTCCAACGTCAAAACGAACACGTGGCAGTTTGTGGAAGACTTGAAGAAACGCTACAAGAGCGGGTACAACATTTTTGCCGTCGCTCCAGGTCACGAGCACAACCCGAGACGACCGGTATTTCTGCCCTTGGACGATCACGCGTTAGCTTGGACGTTTTTCAACGAATACTATCCAACTGAAACATCCGTGGGTGGTATTGCCATCGCGTTGATCGTCCGAGACGACGTCTCGAATTTAGGCTTCAACGACTGGCTCGCGGAGAACAAAATCGTCGCTTGCGACTGTAACTTGGGCACGTGCGCCGCCGCTACTGGCGTAAAATACGAAGAGGTGAAATATACCATCGAAAGCTACAAGCCACAGAAATCGTCGTGGGAGGAAGCGACGAAAACGCATCAAGCGAAAACCGCGGAATGGAACAACTACGATCGCCTCGCGCAGCGCTTGAAAGAGTCGCAAACGGTGGATTTCCAAGAGCAATTGGAAGCGGACCAAAAAGCTTTGGCAGCGAAAAAAGAGCTCGAACAAGCCGAGAGAGAGTTGAAAGCGGCGAATGCGGCCATGAGCGCGGCGAAGAAATCAGCCGCGGAGAAGAAACGGTCGATTTGGAACGACGGGTGGGGTGACTTTGACGGCTTTCGACGACGAAATTTGTTGAAGAAGAAAAATAAAAAGAATAGAGGAGACGGCGGAGGAGCGGTAGCGGCAAGAAATACGTTCGAAACGCCACCGGCGTATTGCGACATAGACGATTACATCGATAACGAGGACGACGTTTGGGCGTAAAAAGGAGGAGATGAAACACATATTTAGTTCAACTTGAGCATCTTTTTTGTATTAAAATGAAGAACAAAACATACTAGTATCTCTCAAACTTCTCTTCGCTTCTCTCTCTCTCTCTCTCCAAAAACTCAATCGCCCGAACAAAAACAAACAAACAAAAAGATTGTTAAAATTAAATGTCAACCTCGCCAGAGATATTCAAAAAGTTCGCGGCTTGCGTGACGTCCTTGTCGCCTCTCCCGGAAAAGTTCAACACAACCTTACACTTGTCCGGTAACGTCGGGCATAACTTTTCCAAGTACGCCAAAGCGTGCGACGTTTCCAACGCCGGAATGATGCCTTCCAACCTCGAGGTGAACACGAACGCGTCCAACGCCTCTTGATCCGTGGCCGGGTAATACTCAGCTCTCCCGAAATCTTTCAGAAACGAGTGTTCCGGACCAATACCTGGATAATCCAAACCCGCCGAAATTGAGTGCGGCTCGATGATTTGGCCTTCCTCGTCTTGGATCAAATACGAAAACGAACCGTGTAAAACTCCGGGTTTCCCTAACGTCAAAGTAGCCGCGTGCTTTTGTCCGAGATTAATACCTTCTCCGCCAGCTTCCACGCCAATCAAACGCACGTCCTCGTCGTTCACAAACTCGTGGAACAAACCCATCGCGTTTGACCCGCCGCCGACGCACGCGATCAAAATGTCCGGTTTCCCGCCCCATTTTTCCATCGCTTGCTCTCTCACTTCCTTACCAATCATAGAGTGGAAATCTCTGACCATCATCGGGTACGGATGAGGACCAGCCACGGAGCCCAAAATGTAATGCGTCGTCTCCACGTTCGTCACCCAATCTCGAATCGCTTGACTCGTCGCGTCCTTCAACGTGCTCGTCCCGGTTCTCACCGGAGTCACCGTCGCGCCCAACAATCGCATGCGAAACACGTTCAACTTCTGTCTCTCCATATCCGCCGCGCCCATATAAATGATGCATTCCAACCCGTACCTCGCGCACACCGTCGCCGTCGCCACTCCGTGCTGCCCAGCGCCCGTCTCCGCGATGATGCGCTTCTTCCCCATCCTCTTCGCCAATATCGCTTGGCCGATGGCGTTGTTGATCTTATGCGCTCCGGTATGGTTCAAATCTTCCCTTTTGAAATAAATATGCGGCATAGATCCGTCCGGTTTCTTGTACCTCTCAGATAAGCGTTCCGCGAAGTATAACGGGTTCGCTCTCCCGACGTAATCTTTCAAGACTGAGTCGAACTCTTTAATAAACGCAGGATCTGTTTTCAGCTTTTCGTACTCTTGTTCCAAATCCAGAAGGGCTGGAATGAGCGTTTCCGGGACGTATTTTCCTCCGTAAACGCCTCCGTATCTCCCGTTCTCGTCTGGGCGTTTTAAGTCTTTCGTGAATACGCGTTCTGGTGGCGTCATCACCGCTCTGATGGTCGTTTTAGTACTCTTCTTAGTCTTCTTTAAACGATGATGTTCAGACGTAATTCGTCCACTCGACGATGATGATTTTGAGGTGGTGGTCGTCTTGGATGAATTCCCACACACGCTCGCACTCGAGCGCGCCGATAAAAACGACAAAGATGTTGTTGCCATCGTATAAAAAACAATCCTTCGTCTCTGCTGTGTGCTTCTGGAAAAAACAACTGTCTCTCTTTCTTCGCAGAAGTAGCAGTCTCAACAGTACTTCTAATGACGACCCTTTCCAGTCTTTATCTGATGATTACGTCGACGTTTTCGCCTTTTCTAAACCCTAATGAATAAAAAACCCTAAATTTCTGTTTGGGTGTTTTTTTTTCTCTCACCAATTTTCTTCTTCATTGAGAGACTTAAACGAACATACTCGTTATACTAGTTTGTTGACGCGTTATACGTTTCACTCACTTCTTTTACTCAGAAATCTGCTGCCGAGAGACTTCACACACGATAAGTGCTTTTCGAGAGTTCTTTTCTCAGATCATAGATTAAACTTGTGTTTTTTCTTCTCTCTTTACCAATTGGAAATTCATTTTCATCGAGAGACGAACGAACACATAATCGATTCTGTTTGATTAGACTCGATTAAACGACGAAACTCTTCGAGTAGACGAGAAGATATGAGCGAAAAGCAAGAGAAAGAAGTCGCCCCACCCCCGCCGCCCGGTTTCGAGGACGTCAAAGCCGGCGCGCACCTCGACGAAGTCGCCCAAGTGGCGGAGAAATTAGCCAAAGGCGAAGATTTGCGTTTGGGGACGAAAAAAGAAGGCACCGTGGACGCGCCGGATTTGAGTTTAAAAACCGGACAGTTGAAAAGCTGGGCCGACGAGGAGGTACGATTTGATTTGCGCTTCTTCGATGTGATCTTTTTCTCGTTTGTTTTTTGTGTTTTGGCGATCGATGCAAGCGTGATGTCTTAAGAAGAAGACACAACAACTTTCTACTTCCGATCATCAGTCGGATGTGCTCAAGGGCAGTGTGGCGGTTTTCGATACGAACGCGATGACATTTTGCTCACTCTTTACTCTCTCTTTTTCTCTCTCTCTCTCTCTCTTTATACAGGCTGAAACCGAGGCGATTATTAAAGTCGCGGACCCGAACTCGAAGTACACCTCGGCGCAAACCTTCGACGAGCTCGGGTTGTCCGCGGAACTCTTGCAAGGTCTCTACACGGAGATGAAGTTCGAGAAGCCGTCGAAGATCCAAGCGGAGACGTTACCTATGATTTTAACGCCGCCGCATAGAAACTTAATCGCGCAAGCGCACAACGGGAGTGGGAAGACGACGTGTTTTACGCTTGGGATTTTGAGTCGGGTGAACGTGAACGAACCCGGGACGCAAGGGTTGATGATTTGTCCGACGAGAGAATTGGTGATTCAAAACGTCGGCGTGATGCAAAGGATGGGGAAGTACACGAACATTTCGATCGCGAGTACCGCGGATCCGAAATACGACGGGTATAACAAAGAACAGATTAACGGGCAGGTGGTGATTGGAACGCCGGGGAGGTTGTTGCGGTGGATGCGGGAGAAACAGTTGGACTGTTCGAAAGTAAACTGCTTGGTCTTTGACGAGGCGGACAACATGTTAGGCACGGACGGACACAGAGTGGACTCGACGAAAATTTTGAAACATTTACAGATGAGCGCAAAAAATTGGCAAGTGTTGTTGTTTTCGGCGACATTTAACGAGGCTGTGAAGACGTTTGCCACGAAAGTGGTGCCCAACGCGAACCAGATTTTCTTGCCGGCGCACGAGTTGTCCTTGGACGTGATCAAACAGTACCGAGTGAACGTACAATCGAACGACCAGAAAGACATGTTATTGAAAGAGAAGATTTTTCCGCTTTGCGATAAGATTGGGCAAACGATTATTTTCGTGAGAACGAGAGAAGGAGCGAGACGATTACACGCGAGCATGCAAAGAGACGGATTTAAATGCACCGCGATTGAAGGACAAATGCAAAACGAAGACCGCGATCGAGTGATTAAAGAGTTTCGAGACGGTCAAACGAAAATTTTGATCGCCACGGACGTGTTAAGTAGAGGGTTGGACGTGTCCACGGTGACGTTAGTTATTAATTACGACATGCCGGTGGAGTATCAGAACCCGTCCGTGCCGAATTTCGAAACGTACTTACACAGAATCGGTCGTTCCGGGAGGTTCGGTAAGAAAGGCGCGGCGTTTAACTTGTTGTTGGGAGAAAACGAAAGATTGGTTTTAGACCAAATTGAAAGGCATTTCGAGCACATGGTGCCCGAGGTCACGTTAAACGACGACGATACGTTTGAATCGATTTTAACCGCCGCTGGTTTGATGTCGCCGGACGAGTCTTGATGAGTAGGAGTGAATCAACATACTAAATAAACAAAACAAAACGACGCTAAATATAATACTCACGTCTCTTTCTTCTTACCGTTCTTGTACAATTCTTTCGCCATGCGTTTCGCTTCGGCTCGCATTTCCGCTCTGCTCCCGGCTCTCCCCGCGTTCACCCTTGCGCTCGCATCGAAATCGCCCCGAAGGAATCTATAAAATCGACGAACCGCCGACGCGCCGGTGATTTTGCTCAAAAACGCAAACGCCGCGCTCACCAACCACGTCTCCCGAAATTTGAACACCACACACACCACACACACCCCTATTAGAACTTTCAAACCTATATCTACGACCACGTCGGCCATTTGCATGGCCACGTCCGGCTCTAACTTTCCTCCTCCAATCAACGTCTCTTCGATCTTCTCCAACTCTTTCAAACGCGTTTTCGCTTTTTTATCTAAACTCGTCGCCAGTAACGGTTTCAACAAACTCTTCGCGACGACTGCATCGGCCGGATCGTTCGCTTCCGGAAACGTCATTTCTCCCGTCGTCGCAGACTTAATACCACACGCTCCTTCCTTGTCCGCGTACTCCCCGCCGTACCTCGTGATTAAAATCTCCGCCGCGGTCAACGCCGCCGAATGAAACCCGTTCCTACTCGCCTTCCGAAATAACTTTACTCGCTCTGAATCGCACGGATACTTCGTTCGCCCGGCGCACACGTGCGCATTCGCCGTCAAAAACGTAATTTCTGGCACCTGCTTCGATTTTTCCTTCGATTTCGCCGCTTCTTCGAGCACGCGCGCGCCGAGCTTTCGGTTCTCGTTCCGCTCGCCGGATTCCAAAGCGCACTCGCCGAAAAGAAGGCAACATCCTGGCGAAAGATACAACAGTGTGAGTACATCGAGAGCGAAAGAGACACAGAGAGAGAGAGAGTTAAAGAGAAGGAAAAGAAAGAGAGTTCAGTGAGAATACTCCTCGTCAGAACGCAAAGCAAAGAAGAAGAACACCAACACCAACACCAAACTTACCGAGCGCTAAAGTCTCCGGCACTTTCATCTGCTTCATTCGCTCCTCGGGAACGACCGATTCCCACGATTGCGTTCGCTTTGCTTCTTTCCTCTCGTCTCGTAAAAATTGCTTCAAAGTGCTGTCTTGCTCGATTGCCGGTGTGATTGTTTGTTCGCAATACATTTGCGCGTCTCGACAAGAAGTCGACTGGAACGGGTCGTTGATGAGATTAGTCTCCTCCATCGCCGCGCGAGTGGTACCCGTCGACGAGGAGGAGGAGGAGAAGAGGAACAACAACAGGAACGCGAGGAATGTCATCTCGTTTTCAACTCGTCGTCGACTTTCGCCGTCGTTCGAAAGAGGCGTTTGTACACGCGAGCGCGAAGAAGTAACGAAAAGTACGACGAGAATGCAAAAAAATGTAAACGACTGTGCTCTACTACTGGTATGCGATATTTTCAGAGTAATTGGTCGTAAATGTCGACGAGTGAACATTTCATTAAAATAAATATGATTTAAAGCAACACTTTCAATGAAGTGTTGACGAATTTATAAAGTGACTGTGTTTAAAATAAGGCCATGAATAAGGCCGTCAAGGCGATGACGAGAACTTTCGTTATCGGCGTCGTCGTCGACCCGGGCGAGGCGGTTGTAGCGACCGCCACCTCCAACGATTCGTACAAGTACGTCACGTAAGTATCTGTCGACATGTCTTTGCAACCACTGAAGATGTAACACTCGCCCAAGTCGCCTGAATCTGGTTCCCAAGCGAAGTGTGTGCAGTGCGCTCCCAGTTGCGCGCTAACTTCAGCTCCGCCCGGGATGCGGTTGTCCGTGCAGAATCGCTCGCAGCGAGATAAGGAGCAAAGACCAATTTCTCCTTTGGATCCAATCCCGACATTATCTTTGTCACACGTTTTAACGTATGGATTAGAGTCCTTCTCGCATCTCACGTCAGCACAGCCGCCGTTCGCCTTCGTAATTTGGCATTGCGGGTCGTAAAGATACGTGTTATACGTATCGGAGTGCGCGGCTTCGCATCCGTCAAAAACGTAACATTCACCTTCGGCCTCTTCAAAAGCCCAGTGCGTGCACACGAAACCTGTGTACTCCGCGCATTTTTGCATGCACAGCATTTCCGTGCATTTGCCACCGTCACCGGTGACATCGGCATCACAAACCTTGTCGTGTTGGTTCGTCGGAGATTTGGCGCACCTCGTAAGCGGACAGCCGCCTTTAGCGTAGTTCTTGTTGCATATGTCATCCAATTTGTACACATTATACGTATCCTCACCCGGACTTTCGCAACCTTCAAAGCAGTAACACTCTTGCTCAGCGAGTTCGAAAGCCCAATGCGACGATGTGATCTCAGTCAAGGCGCGACACTGTGCTTCACACTGCACGGAAGTGCAGGCACCGCCTGCGCCGGTGACGTCTGAATCGCATATTTTTCTATACAAATCGGCTCCACTGGCATCTGTTGCCTTTGCGCATCTTTGGTTCTCACAACCTCCTTTAGCGTATCCGAGATCGCATCCAGTAGCCATCGCATAGGTTGTGTACGTATCTGGAAGAAGATTGTTGCACCCCGAAAAGACGTAACATTCACCTCTGCCCTCGACGGCGGATTCCGGTTCGTAGGCCCAGTGGGTGCACGCGCTGGCGATGTAACCTCCTCCATCTGATTCGCCCGCTACGCAATAAGCTTCACACTGCGCTTGAGAGCAAAGTCCACCGGCATCAGCGCCACCGATTCCTCCATTGTTCCCGTTATCTTTATCGCAAACTTTATTAGATGGATTTGAGTTTTTGTCGCATCGAGCGTCTGGGCAGCCACCGAGTGCTAAAGACTTAGTGCATCCACTTGCGAGATCGCGAAGAATTGAGCGCTGCGGATACGATTGCTTATAAAGCATGTGATCATCGTCGAATTTTTCGCCAACGCAACCCTTGAAAAGCGTGCATTCGGAGTCAACTGTATCGTACGCAAAGTAGGTGCACCAGTTTTGCGATTGAACCGCGTTTCCAAAACCATCGTACGAAGCGCATTTCTTGGCGCACTCATCGAGCGTACAGGTTGTTCCCGCACCTTGATCACAAACAACTGCGGAAGTGGTCACTGCATCATCGCATATGCGATTCGGGCACCCGGTCATGCCATTTGCGTTGTAGTCACGCTCACACGTCGGATCTACGAGCGTGTAAAGATTGGATCCCGTACTGTCTGCCTCGCCAGAACACGCAGAGAAGAAGTGACACGCTTGCGACGTGGGGTTGTAGGTGTAGTACTTGCAAGTAAAAGCACCGACGTAATTTTTGCATTGAGTCTCACAAGTTGCCGCATCGACGACAGCTGCGGGAGCAGCAGCGATAACGTTGTCAGTGGTTGAGCACGTTCGGTCATTGCATCCGTTTGGAAAATCGGTGGATAACGGTCGTTCACACGTCAAGTCTTTCATGGTATACTGCGTGTATTCGTTGTCCCAATTTTGGACAGTGCATTCCGTGAAGAGGTAACACTCCGCTTCGACGGTATCCCATGCATAATGAGTGCAAGTCGAACCAGCCAAAGGGGTGCCAGCTGTAAATGCGCTGGAAGTGCACTTCGCGTGGCACTCGTCGCCGCATCAGAAGTAAACACGCAGACTTTTTCGTTATCATCCACACCCGTATCGCATCTCGTGTTCAAGCATTCAACACCCTTAGCTCTATCTTCCATAGTTAATTCGCATAACGGGACAGAATTATCAACAGCGGGACACGTCAAGTCTGTGCCCGTGACAACCGTAGTCCCCGCGGCGGCGGTGCAAGCCGAGTTTGCTTTGAAGAGCCTCGCCTCTACTTTTTCGCCAACTACAAGCATATAAACGTCGCCGTCGGTTCCTTTGTAGAAGGTCAAACCTTCTGGTTGACTCATGTCGCAGATGTGACCGGCATACTTCTCATTCTTTGTGGCGGTTGTGCCGGTTATCGTCATTCTATGAATACCTCTGTGCTCCACCGGCGCCTTGACGACGACGAAAACTTCGTCTGTGGCGTCGCCAGATTTCGTCACAGCGCCCAGGGACTGCCATCCGTAATCATCTCTCAAAGTGTTCGTTAACGTTGTCACTGCTTTTGTTGCAACGTTGACGCTATGAATAGCAACGGGAGTTTGCTCTTGCGCGACAATAAATGTCTCCGAGTTCTTCAAGTACGCCACCCCTTCGAATCCTTTGTTGTTGCTCGCCGCCGTCGTCAAACCGTCTGAAGCCACCGCAACGTTCGAGATCGTTCCATCGGCATTTAAGGTCATAGTTCTCACAAGAGCAGGATTTTCATCCGTAATAGCGAATTTACGCGATCCCATGGCCGCAATGCCCTCTGGATCTTCGATGCCCGTGCCGAGAGTTGTGAGCGCCCACTCTTGAATTTTCGTATAAGTGCTGTCGAGTTCGTACACTTTCGCGTCACCGTTGTTGACAGCAAAAAAGTGACCGGTTTCCGGATCGTACGCGATCCCGGAGAGATCGCTTTCAGCTGCCGTCATGTCATCTTTGTTCACCAACGTAAAGCACGACAGATTCGGTACGGTGAACCCTTCCGCCCCGAGAGAAGCCGCTTCCGCAAATATTCCTTGCTGGAAAAGTGCAATGTGGGAGAAAAAGAATGCAAATGCGACGAGCATTCTTCGCGAGGACGAAAAAATTGACTTCATCGCGTTCGATGACGTTGCACGAAACAACGAAACAGCAAAGCTTCTTTGCGCTGAACGCGTTCTTCCCTTTCGAGTATTCGTGCGTTATTCACGAATGCGCGAGAGTTATATAGAGATATTCTGGCGTGAAGTACTTCACTTTGAAAAGAGGATATTCCACTTTAAAGGAATAATTTTGGAATAATCCTCCACTTTTTCCTCTTTTTCGGTCTCTTTTTCCTAACGAAAAGTGGTTCTCGAGAATATGTTTTCACCCTTAAGATCGAGCGAACGCGCGTAAACTTTCGCTCGCATGATTTCGTAATCGGCAAGTCTTAATCGCGAACGTCTGCTGAATCGTGTTTCCTCCGCGATAACGCATCCTTTGTCTCGTATTTTCTTCTTTTAATTCTTTTCGCGTTGCATTTTTAACACATGGAGAATCCAAAAGGCGTTTCGTATTTTATTAAAAAAATATGCTTCCCAGTTAAATTTTGCCCTCATTTTCCTCGTAATTTTGTTCTTTTTTGCTTTTTTTGCGAAAAATACTGAAGGAATATTCGAAACACATGCGACTTCATTGTTAGTTACACACGTAGTAAAAAAAGAATATTATGTTTAAGAAGAACACCCAATCCCCGATCGCTGCGACGCTCGCGTGCGGATTATTGATCGCGGCGTCGTCATCCCCGCTCGCGATGGTCCACGGCGCGTCGTCGTACGAAACGTACAAGGCGTCAGATTTTCCTTCGATTGCGCACTCCAATTCCGTGGGGAAAGCGGTGAGTGCACATCCGTTGCACACGCCGTTAGGTATTCGCGGGTTTAATCCGTTCTTAGAGAAGAGCGAAATCATCAACGACGCGTCGTTGGAAGGCACGGACTGCGTGGCGAGACCGACGCACGCGACATGCGCAGATTATCCCGCCATCGCGTCTGGTTTGACCATGGGTCACGTAGATAAGGACGGAAGCGTTGTGCTCTACGGCATATCGGACAGAGGACCGAACCAAGACTGTGGGGACCTCACGGACGCGCACCTGGAGACGGGCGCGGTGAAAACGGCTTTAGTTGGCAGCTCTCCTGCACCTGCGGATGGTTTAGGGTCGGGAAAAGGCTTCCCAGTTCCAAAGTTCGCGCCGACCATCGCGACGCTGACGTTGAGTGGAGACAGGGCGAACGTCGTGAACACGTGCTATCTCAAGAGGACAGATTTGTCCCCAATCACCGGCGTTTCGACAAACGTCGCCGACGACGCTCCGCGGGACGCCTGGTGTCAAACAACGCTCGCATACGATGAAGGAGGACAGGATGCGGAAGATTTGCAAGCGATTTCGGGTACGAATCCACCTCTCGGTGTCATTGTTGACGAATACAACCCCTCTGTATCTATCGTCAACATCGACTGGGAATCTCCATCCTGCGGAGTTATTCTGGCGAGATACGTTCCGGAAGACACGGTGACCACTTCGGAAGGCGCTGGCTATCCGATTAAGAAAATTCTACCGAAATCATGGAGCCAACGAAGAAAGAACCGTGGCCTCGAGAACGTCGCCGTTTCTCCAGACGGCAAAACAGTCATCGCTATCATGCAGTCTGCAATGGATGTCAAGGACGCCACGTACTTCAACGAAACAGCCGCTTTCGATACGAGAGACGCCGAGTTTGTAGTTGCCGCCGTGTTGAATATCACCGATCCCGTCGACGCGAAACTCGTCTCTCAAAAATATTACCCAATTGACACGGACTGGCAAGCTGCTAGTGGGCTCGATAAAGTGAAAATGTCCGCCGCGTGGTGGATGACTACCGACTACGGCGTTGGCGAGAACAAGGAAGTTCTCATAATGTTGGAAAGAGACACCAGCGTTCGCCTTTACATGACGGACTTCGAAGCTGCAACACCAGTCGATGAAGCCGTTTGGCCCGCTGCATTTTTGCACACGCTCACCACTAAAACCGCCGTCACGGAGAGAACTGGCATCCAATTCGCGAAAAAGCAACTCATTCTCGATACCGCGACGCTCGAAGGCTACGGAGATATGACCGGCGCGACGACCAAAGTCGAAGGATTCGCGGTCGTGAACGATTGCGCAATCGTCATGGCGAACGACAACGATTTCGGTCTCGAAGGAAATACCGCGACATCTCTCGTCGTCGCGCAACTCGGCAAGTGTCTCAAGGCAATCGCCGAAGACATGGGGTACACGTACACTCCGCCGGTACCCACGGTCTCGCCGGCGTCTTCGCTCAAGTCGTCTCTCGTCGGCGTCGTGACTGCGTTTGCCGTCGTTTTTGCTGCCTTGTTGTAAGAAGCCGAGGCATCGAGCAAAATTCTCTTCGAGAACTTATTACGAAAATGATTTTAAGTTATTTATTAATACCAATACTAATACCAATATTGCACTCAACTGCACCATCGCCTTCAGAAAAACTCGCACATCAATCTCGCGCACTATTACAAGTAAAATCAAAACGCGTCGTCGTAAAACACCAACAGTACTCTCGCTCTCCTTATAATATAGATAAAGGCACGATCAATATGTCTAAAAAAGAAGACGAAATCCACTCAGCAAACTTCCTCGCGCAGTTAAAAAAGCTCGACTGTTCCCAAGCGAGCATCGAACAGTTGTCGTTTTGGTGCCAATTCCACGCGAAAAAAGCATCGGTTTTAACACCCATTTGGACGGATTCTTTGAGAAATTCGAGTAACAATCAAAACGTGTTAGCGCACTTATACTTAGCCTCGGACGTGATTCAAAACTCGAGGAAGAAAAACAAAGGCGAGGAGTGGATGAAAAGCTGGAAATCGGTGATGGAAAATTCAGTGAAATTCGTGTGGGAGAAGTGCAAAAACGAAGCGAAGATACGCGCGAGCGTGAAGAGAATGATGGACGTGTGGGAGGAGAGGAGAGTGTTCGGGTCGAGGGTAAAACCGAAAACGTGGATTCCAAGCAGTGATGATGACGCTGAAGAAGAAGACGCACAAAAGACGAACAAACGGAAGAATGAGATGGACACGGTCGCCGCCTCGAAGAAGAGTACGAGTGTTAGTAAGAAACAGAAAGCGGACACGCCGCCGCCGCCGCTGAGGCAATCGCACGACATAAAAGAAATGAAAGCGAACTATTTGGAAGGCGAGGACGCGCTGTTGGCGGAAGCGTTGCACGAGATGGAAAAATGCGAAAGAGACCTCGCCGAGGCGGAGAAGGTGTACGAAGAGGACGTGTCCGGGAATTTACTCAATTTATTGGACGCCGGCAAGGCGAACGAGCCGATGGAGAATCTGTATAAAACGCCGACGGAACAGTTGACGGCGTTGCAAAAATGCGAGAACGCGTGGGCAAAGAAACGCGCGGCGGTTGAAAAGATGTTTAAAGCAAACGCGACGTTGACAAAACGTCTGGCGATATTGAACAAAACGTGTGAGGAACGCGAAAAGGAAAACAAAGAAAGAGAGAAGTGGTTGAGCAAATCGCCAACCGTCGCGGTGCAAATAAGCACGGCGAGAATGAAAGCTTCGAAACGAAACGCGGCGTACATAGCGACTGGCGGTGATGATGGTAAGAAGAACTCAGAAGAGTTAGACAATCGAGAAGAGTTTGTAATCCCGGAGCCGGTGGATATGGACAAAAGCGACGGTGAAGGAGAGGAAGGCGAAGAAGACCCGGAAGAGTACGAACCGTGATTTAGTTTTGAGAGATGAAGAAGAGCGTTTTTTAGCCCATAGAATGAAATAGAAAAGAGAGAGGTTTCGTGTACAAGGTACCGATATAAGTATTTGTTTTCGTACGAAGACGTGTTGACTTAAGAAGGGGATACAGAAGAGACTACCACCACACATTTTCACCGCATTATAAAATAAATGTCAAACTACCCGCAACCAAACTACGGCTACTCCAACCAAGGTTTAACCTCTCGAGGCAGCCAACCGTCCACTTCTACGTCTACTTCTACCGACCAAGTCGCGGTACAACTCGGCCACCCGGCTTTGGAATACGAAGACGGCGTTTCCAATTTGCGACAGAAAGTAAAACTTTTGAAACGAATGTCCAATTCGATTCAAGAGGAAACGAGCATAAGAGGCAAACTGATCGATTCGTTATCGGATGGATTCGATTCCGCGACTGTAAATTTGAAAAAAGCGAAGAAAGAGTTGGAGAAGGTGTACAAACAAGCGAAAGCGGGGCACTTGTTAGCGCTGATGTTTTTTAGCGTCGGGTTGTTCTTGTTCCTGTACATGGTGTACAAAGCGAACAGATTCGTGCGTTGGTTCTTACCAAAGGGAAAGCGAGAGTAGATTTTCGATGATAGCATCTTTAGCAAAGAAGGATTGTACAGTACGATAGCGAACAGTATTAGGTGCTCGTTCACAAATGCATCCGATGGTAACTATTTCCCGCTCTTTTCTACTCTAAACTCGTACTCGACGTCTATTACGGAAACGCTCTCGCCGCCTTTCTCGCAATACTCGTACCAGTCTTCGTCCAAGTGGACGTCCTCGAAAACGGTGCCAGCTTTGGAGATAACGGTGACCCCGCCGGAACCGCTACTTTCGCTAAACTTATCAAACCCGGTGATATCTACGCCTCTGCATTCGAACCCTCGGATTGGAACGAACCGACCGTCCTCGCTTTCGGGTATCGAGGCTTCCTTCTTAAACACATTTTTGACTTCATCTAAAACCACGATGGAGGATTGTTTCATTTGACCTTCGAATTTCACCGTGAAATGTGCCTCGCCTCGAGAGTTTTCCAGCTCGTTTATGTTTTGAGGGTCCACCGTGACGTTTTCGCGCTCCTCGTACCCGACCGGGTCTTTGATGTTCACGTGGAAAGGGAGGGATAAAGGGAATTGGATTTCCCGGACGTTTTCGAGCGTCGTTTTGATGTACAAGACGAGAAGAACCATTCTTCTTTGTCTTCTTCTTCTTTTATGCGACGGACGAACTACTCAAAAGTTCTCCTGAGAGGAGGTTTACGCGCGTTCTGTCTCTCGTCGTCGTCGTCGAGCGTTAATACAATGAAGCAGAGCAGGAATTAGGTGATGGCAATTTGCACGAATTATTATATTCGGCGAGGGGATTTTTTGACAATAATAGTGCAATACCGACGAAAACATCTTCATTTAGTATAGTATTCCCTGCCGCGAAACTCGATCCTTTTCCTCTCGCGAAATCGTCAAAGCCGCAAAACTCGCTTTACTCGGAGGATGCGGGCACGTTCTCCTCGTACGCGAATCCAAAGTAAGCGCCCATTAAAATCATGCTCACACCGGATAAATGGAACGCTAAGCGAGGACTGGACGAATCCGCGAGCGCAGCTAGCGGCGTACCCATGACGTAGCCTAAATCTCGCCAGAATCGATTGGCGCCTAACGTGGCGGATTCTTCGCTCGCGTCGCGAGAGTGGTCCAGAGCCGCCGGCGCTAAGACCGGGTAGACGGCGCCGGTGGACAAACCTAAAGTCACCGCGCCGAAGTGCAGCAGTCCTGGATACGTCACACCACCAACTCGCGCCCAACTTGCGATGATTAGCGAAAGTCCACCGCCGATGAAGCCCCATCGAATGGGCGTTGCGCGCGTGTTTTGATCCGAGTGTTGGCCGAAATAAAACTGGGCAATGCCTTTGCTGAAGGAATACAGTCCAGAGAAGAGATCTCTTTGTTCGCCGCTCAAACCGAGCTCGTCGCGCATCCAGATTGGAAATAAACCCCAAGCTAAGCCAGTTTCGACGTTGCAACAAAATGATGCGAGAGCGACGAGACGAAGGTTTGGGTTTCGTATCGTGTACGCAAACGTGTCCGAGAACGAATACGTAGTAGTCGGTTGTCCTTCTCCTCCTCCTCCTCCTCCTCCTCCTCGAGGGTCTCCCGAAACTGCGAATGAAGAAGATGCACCACGTTCCCCTCGTTGTAAGAAACTCGCCGTTCCAGATTCCTCCTCTTCCTCGTCCGCGTTGAAGCTCTCATCGTCGTTGAGGTCACCTCCTCCCGGAGTTTCCAGTTCCATCACCGCCGGCAACGCCACTCTTCCGCTATTATTATTATTACTATTACTATTATTATTACTATTATTACCTGCATTGATACTACCGCCACTCGCCTGCCTACCCCTTAAAACCCCCGTTTCTCTCCCGAATATGCATATTACGACCAAGCCTAGCACCGCTAAGACGAAAACAGCCGTACTCGGTCGTTCTACGTAACCTTCACAGTTGCACATCCCGCTACACGCTTCCACCCAATCGTCGCCGGCGCCACATTTACCTTCTGGATTTGCCCGTATGCACGCCTCCGTGCGCATACTCTTCGCTCTATACGCCTCTTCCCAGTGACACTTCGCCCTACTTTCCTCTAAAAGGGCATACATCATCGCAAAAAATGCCACGCTCGTGTACCCGACCGTCTCGCACATCCCGCTCGCGAAGCCTCTTCTCGTCGACCCGCTCACATCAACGCTCGTCATAATCGCCATCGTCCATCCAATTCCTTGACCGACGCCTAAACAAAACCCAGAAGCTACGATTCTGTTCCATTTCTGCGTCTCGCTTTCGTTCTCGGTCCTCGTCGTCACCGCCGACATCGCCAACATCGGCGCCACCACCGAAAACATCCACCCGACGATCCCGACTCTTTTCCTTCCGAATCGTTTCGCCAGCGACCCCGAAAACAAGTTCGCCGTCGCTTTCGCGATTGCAAAGGGAACTAGAAACATCGTCTTATCGCTCGTTTTCGTTTGTTGAAATTCTCTTCCTGCGGCGTCCAACGCGGAAAGTTTGTGCACTTGCACACACGCCCCCAAGAGGAACACCAAGAGTAACGAAACCAGAAATTGGTGACATCGAAACCGGAAGTTTTTCAAATGCGATGGCACGGAAAACGGTCTCTCGTCCTCTGCGAACGGATATCCGTCGTCTCTCCGGTACTTTTCTCGCACCGAGGATGCAAAAGAAGGGATCTGGTACAGGCATCGGAACGGCGTTCTCGCGTCCATGTTTTCCAATTTCGATCAGACTCTTCTGCACTCGTGAACCGCGTTTTGTTCGCCTCTCGTACCTCGCGCGGTTTCCCAGAGGCAACGAACGAGTCAAAAAACAGCGGCGGTAGAAGTCAGAGGCGGAAGCAGCGATTCCTGCGCGGGTAAAACGGTGGGATATTGAGGAGAGCTTTTGTCTTTTTTTTCTCTCCGCGGGGTCTCTCTGAGGCTAAAATTCCCTCGCTTTTTGCAGGCTTTGGCAGTCCAAAGAAGGTGACTTATAAGTCACCGCAATTTTTAGGGGAAAACCAGGAATTTTCGATTTTTTGGCCTAAAAAACGAACCACCTTTTTCCCTATAACGACGAGGGTGACTTACAAGTCACCTTCCTTGGACTGTTTGGGGGGAAAATCTCTTTTCGACCAAAACGCGTATTCTCGCTTCATTTTTCGCTTCTTCTCTGTCCTGACTTGCGGTGCAAGACTCGTTTCAATTCTCGCGAGAAGAAGAATTCGTCGACGCTCGAACGCATCGTTCCTACGCGCGCGAGAGAGAAATACGAGAGAGAGAGAAATACGAGAGAAACAAAAGCCGGCGACGATGACGTCCTCCTCGGCGCTTTCGAGCTTTTCGCGCCGCTCCTCTGAGGTTACTGTTGTTTCATCTCTTCTTTCTTCTTTACGTTTAGATTTGGGGAAAAGTCGCATCGGCGGCGAATCGATTCTGATGTCGACGAGAAGAAGACAACAAAGAAGAAGACAACAAAGAAGAAGCGCATCGCGATTGGCGGCGAAGAGTAGTAATTACGAAGATGATGAAATCAGCGACGACGACGAGGGGGGCGCAGTGTGGACGCAAACGACTGCGTTTGAACTGTACGCGAGGGAGATAAACAACAAAACGTCAAAGTTATGTTTCGCGAGATTGACGAGCGCGGAATCCGGGGCGGCGGTCGACCCGAGCGTGTTTCTTCTGTGCGTGTTCGCCGCCTCCTCCTCAACTTCTTCTTCTTCTTCGAGCAGCGAGAACGAGAACAGCGAAACAAGCTTTAGTAGGAGTAGTAGCCCCGTCGTCGCGTTCACGCACAAACGAATGCGAGAGATGACGAGAATAAGCGAACGATGGAATTGGAAGATATTGAAACGCGTGGAAAGCGCGGAAATGAGTTTGTTCTCGCTGGCGGATCCGCCGGAGAACGTGCCGCCGGCGAGGGAGTTCGGGCTGGAGTTGAAACGGTTGAGAGAGAGGATGGAGAGAGCGAAACGGGCGCAGATGTTGAAGTTGGTTGAGGACGAACGGTGGTGGGGTGATTCGGGAGGAGGATCGGGAGAAGAAGAAGAGGAGGAGAATAGGAGTAATAGCAGCAGTAGTAGTAGTAGTAGTAGTAGTAGTAGTAACATCGGCGGCGGCGACGGCGAAAAGGAGACCGACGATGATGCCGAGAAAATGTTCTTCGACGCGTCGACCCGAACCGCGTGCGAGAATATTCGCATATACTTCGAGTACCTCGGCTTCCAACCGACGAGTCGGGAGTGGATATCGATTCAAACCCTCCTCGCCGAGTGTTTGACGAGCGAGAAGGACCGATCGATGATTCGAGTCAAAGACGACGACGTAAACGACGACGACGGTTCCTCTTCCTCCTCCCCTTCTTCCTTCCGTCTCCTCAAACGCATAATCGACCGCAAAACTCAAAAGCCGTGGAAAGACGCCGAACGACGAAAACTCAACCACCGATACCTCCTCGCTCGCGAAAACTTACTCGAAGCGAAAGCAGAGTGGGCAACCGCCGAAAAGTCGTACAAAGAAGCGAGAAGGAAAATGAGCAAAGCGCGACACGAGGTTGCCAAAACCAGGAAACACGTCCGGATCGAGTTTCGGTGACGACGACGCGTATATATACGTACGCGTGGTTCACATTAAAGTGTCTTAAAGTTGTCACACACCCCAAAAGTCTGTCGATCGGTCTCTGTTGCGATGAATTTTATAAGGTATACCTACATATTACATATTACCTGGTACAGTAACCCTTTCACAGGACGAAAATCGTCAGAATTCTCCCCCTTTATTACTAATAAAGAACAACGCTTTTCCTCCTCTTTTCGCCGGGGCTGCTCGAGAAGAGAGAAAGAGTACCTACGACGAATAATAATGGAGTCTCTATTGATCCCGAAAATACGCAAACAATCGCTCACATTGGACGTCGTTTATGGAAACCCGACGGATGATGATTTTGAAGCAATCGACGCGAAACAAGCGTGGGTGCGAGGGGAGACGTTGATGCACATCTCTCCTCCTCGCAATAATGCTAATGCTGCTGAGGACGACGATCAGTCGAAGATTATTCAAACGACGGAAACGACTGAAAGGAGGAGGAATAGGGTAAAAACGCTCCTGTTTCACGCGGAGAAAGATTTGGTGGAAATCGATTCGATTGAAATCGATGGACAGAAAGGAAGGTGGAGGCGGATTTTCGTCGACGAAGAAGAGGATACGAATTTTACCACGACGACGACTAACACTACCCCAAAAGCTGCTGCGAATGAGTTTTTCGACGATTCCATCGTGGAGAGGATTAAGCTCATGAAACAGGTCGAAGACGAGAGTTTGATGACGATGAATACTGGCGGCGGCGGTAGTATCGGTAGTACCGGGAGCGCCGGCGCGGCTTCTCTCATTAGTAGTAGGTTCGCAGCAGGCGCTTCGATTGTCCTCGTCGAGCTCGAGAGCGGGGAGGAGATTGATTTTAACTCGAAAGGAGGTGAAGATGATCCAGACGCGGCAATGGAGGATGCGGGAGAAGACGAAGAAATGAATGATAATACGAAGAAGAAGGACGAAGGGAGAGAGGTGGAAGTTTTGATGCGATTTCGATCGGGGAATTTTCCCGCCGCCGCCGCCGCAAAGGACGATGGTGAAGGTATCGTTGCTATCGATGTCGATAATACCGGTGACGACGACAACGGTGGTGATGGCGACCATGAACAGCGCGCGCAGAGATCGTTCTGGTCATCTTCTTCATCGCCTTCGTCAAAAAATACGAAGAAACACGTCATAACCGATCTGAGCGTCGCGTGCGACGGGGAATTTTTCAAAGCTCCCGGTACTTTAGAGAAACCTTCGTGTTGGTTCCCGTGCGTGGACGTGCACGATTGTTTGACTGAGTTCGATTTCGACATTTCGTGTGTGCCCCATTTAGTCGCCATCGCTCCCGGACAGTTTGAAGAAGCCGTGTGGGAACCAGAAGTTTCCGATATCGACGGACAGTTTAGGCGAAGGCACACGTTCAGGAGCGTCGTTCCGTGCGTAGCAAGGGACGTGTGCGTTGTGGTTGGTCCGTTTAGCGCGCACAGAGCGTATCGAGACGCCACAATAGAAACCGTCGACCCGAACGCGCTTCCGGTAAACCCGTTCGCGAGAACAAAAAAGCAGATTACAAAAATTACGCATCAAATGCAAAGCAAAGAAGGCATCACCATGTACATTCCAAAGACTTCGATGGCGACAAACGCGACCGAAGAAGACTCGGACGTGGCGTTTTTGGAACACTACGAGCGATTAAAGTTCCTCGGTCGAGGCGTGTACGATTGCATGGAAAGTTTTGAATCCTATTTGGGAAATTTATACCCGGCGGAACACACGCGGTTGGTTTTCTTACCGAACTCTCTCGCGCCAAACAACGCTAGAGGGTTTTCCGTGGCGAACGCGACGGTGCTCTTTTCGAAAGACGTTTTTATCGTCGACCCAACGGATGGGCCGAGATGCGTGGAATCTCGAGCGAGTCTAGCCGAAGCGTTGGCGAATTTATGGTTTGGCGTGTTGCTCCTCCCTCGAGACGTCGTCTCCGATTCGTGGTTGGTGGAAGGATTAGCCGGAAATTTAGCCAACGCATACGTGCAAAAATGTTGTGGCACGAATGAAATCAGTTACCGTCGCGCGAAAGAAGCCGAGGAGGTTGCCATGTACGACGATGGGAAAGTGTTGCCGCCGTTGTGCTCGCAAGCGACGAGGTTGTGGAGAGAAGGATGCACGACGGGCGGGAAAGGTCAACGATTCTCAAACGCGAAAAAAGTGGAAGCGGTGGCGAACGGAAAGAAGAACGCGCAAGTATCTGTCGCCGCGAATGCTGCCGGGCAAATTATCAAAAGCGTCGAGCCGAAAGAAGTTTTATGTAGTGGAGATTCCCTTTATCCGTTTCCGAAAACTCTAGACGACATCGCCGTGTTGGGAAGTCACTCTCCTTTGTCGCTTTCGCCGAGAATCGAGCGGTTACTTCGCTTAAAATCCGTCGCCGTCGTCGGTCTGCTCGAACGACGCATGGGACGCGAAGGTTTACAAAAAGTCTGCAAATATTTCGCCAACTTGCAGCAAAAAAGGACGAAAGAGAGCTCGAAGGATGAAAACAACAAAGGCGGCGATAAAAGCGACGCCGCCAAGAACAAAGACTCGAAGAAAGATGCTTCGAACAAAAAGACCGCGAAGGAAAGTCAAAATCAAGAACACGCGCAGAGAATGGAAAAGTTACGGGAAGCGTTAGCCTCTAACGCGCGATGGATATCCTCGCAGCACTTCCTGGACCACTGTCGCTCGGCGGTAAATTTAGGCAAAGGCGAAATTGCTTCTTTCGTCGAACGGTGGGTCTACGGCTGCGGCTCGCCGACGTTCGATGTCGAGTACAGCATTCGCAAACGGAAAAACAAGCTCGAGTTTGTCCTGAAAGTCATTCACTCGCCGGCGACTCTTGCTGCCGATGAAGCCGCGTCGAGAGTGGCGAGAAATCATCGAACGAGCGTGACCATTCGATTGCAAGAAGACGCGACTGCTTCGGATCACGTCGTGGCGTTGACTGCTGGAGGCGCGACAGCAGTTCCTGGAACAGTGGCACCGTCCGAACACGAACACTTCGCCGAGATGCCGTTGCAAGTGAAAACGAAAGAATCTCGTTACGAAAAGAAAAAGTTCTCCGCGCCAGTCGTCGAATCCGGAACCGGGGCGGATATAAATAACGATTTGTTGACGGCCAAAGATAACCAGGTATCCTGGGTACGGGTCGATCCCGACGGGGAATGGCTTTGCAACATCCGATTGCCGACTGAACAAGTCGGATTAGAGTCCATGCAAGCGCTTCTCTTGGACAAAGAAATGGATGTGGTGGCGCAATCGAGCGCGGTGAGATTCCTCGCCGAAAGAGCGAAGATTGGTTCCCAAACCGCCTGCGCGGCGTTGGAGAAGTGCTTGCGGAGCAACAAGACGACGTTTTGTCGCGTTCGAGCGGAAGCGGCGATGGCGTTAGGGAAAAGCACCGGGGTCAAGTCCAAGTTTCTCGGTTTGAGCGCTTTGGTTTCGTATTACCGACGAACGCAGTGCGATCCAAACACGGGCTTTCCGAAACCGAACGATACGAGAGACGTGTCGGAAACGATCGTCGACGAGGCGGTGTTACTCGCGCTCGGAGCATCCGTGGATGATTCAAATAGCATGAACGGAGTCATCTCTACTCCAACGACCGCGTTTGATTGTTTAGTCGATCGCTTGTCGAGGAACGACAACACGGGGAATCCAAACTCGGACGTCGGTTTAATCGTCGCCGCGTTGGAGGCTCTGTCCATTTCCATGCCGCCGGACGCGAAACGAAGAGATTTAGCCATGGCGCAAGCGGTTCGTTACGCGCACAGAGACCCGGTGTTTATCAAGTCCGACCGTAATGTCGTCGCGCGATCGTGTTACCGAGCGTTGGCGAATTTAACTCGGTTCGCTTTCGATGATGAAAACGTTCAAGTGGAGAAAAGGCAAAAAGTCATAGAGTCTGCGTTGCAGTGCGTGGACGACGCGGTCGGGTTAAACGCGGAAAACGCGAGAGGGAGACGCGACCGCATTTCGACGTTGTTCCTCGACGCAGTCGGGGTGAACGACGACGCGGGTAATTTACACGAGTGTTTAGAGGTGATTGGCAAGGAACCGAACCCGTTCGCTCGGGTGCATTTGTTGTGGGACACGATTGACGCGGTGACGAATTACTCGCATCAAAAGAGTAGTCTCGCCGCCAACGATGCCTCTTTGGGCCAAACGAAAGAGACGTTCGATCAATACTACGATAAAATGTTGGTGCACTATCGCGCGAAAAAGGAAACGTTAAATTTGTTGAAATCGTGCGCGTATACAGACGGCGCGAAGTGTAAAGTCGCGGCAAATAAACTTCTTCGAACGTTAACCGTGAAAATAAAAGAGTCGCCTCGTCACGAGAAAATCGAGGAGTATCAAATCGACGACGTCATGAGAGCAATCAAGAAGGCGTCTCTCAGAGCGACGCAACATCCGGAACCTTTGAGCCGAGCGGATTTGCACAAGATTGATCCAGCCGCGGCTTTACGAATGGCCGAGAAACAACGCAAACGCGCAAAGAAGGAAGAAAAGCGCATGAGAAAGATGCGAGAGGCGCAAGAGCGCGAAGCGCAGAGATTAAAATCGGAAGAGGATCAAATCTTTGGCGCCGGAGGCGAAGTGCTGGATATCGAGCCCGTTGGTTTTCCTCCTCCCGCACCTCCTCCCGTTGCGCCTGCATCGGCTCCCCATGCACCGGTCTCTGCTCCTCCTGTTCATGCTGCTCCTGCTCCTGCGCCGATGGACGTTGACGCTGCGCCGCCTAAGCCAAAGATGAAACTCTCCTTCAAATTCGGCGCGAAGAAGTAATATCATCTAATTTACTAGTACTCTACATTTAAACAACAACGGCTTAAAAATCTTCTATTCACGCGCACTCATCTAAAACACGCCTCTAAGACTCGCTTCGCGCCTTTTGGTTTCGTCGCAAACAGCGCCACCGCCGCGAACCACGCGCTGAAACTCACGAAAAACGACAAGACGAACAACCACGCGCACGCGAAACACGCCACTCTTAGCGCCAACAGGTCTCTCCCGCTCGCAATCGACGCGATCGTTTCCAACCGGTCCGCTATGGTTTCTAAAACAATCACACCGTATGCACTCATCCGAGGCACCACGACATCCTCCTCCTCCTTGTTCTTCTTCTTCTTCTTCTGTTTCGTATTCCTCCTCCTCTCGAGACTCGCCCTTCGCCTCGCTCGCAAAGACGCCCGGACGAACACGGCGCACGTCGCCAACACGACGTAGTTTGGATACAAAATGAAAAACACCATCATCGCTCGAACGAGAATGCCTTTCACCCACACTCGTCGTCGTCCTCCTCCTTCTATTGCGTTTTGAGAAGAAGATTCGTCCTCGTCCTCCTCGTCGTTCCATTTTTGTATCTCTCTCCAAAGCAACCCTTCCAGCAGGAATCGAATCTCCTCTTGAAACGGCTCCAAACCGTACCCGCACAACCGTTTCACGCTCGGGTTGATCGATATCCACGCTAAGATTGAGTGTTCCGCGCGAGACGGCGGTGGTAGATCAGCGGCGTGATCGTTTTCGTCGTCCTCGTGTTCTCCTCGTCGAGACGATGATTTCTTTCCCCGCGGTCTTGTTGGGGAAACGTGAGCACTTTTACCACCACCACGAATGGCAAAGGAAGAGAGGACGGACGTCGACGCGTTCGACATGGTGACGAAGAATACTTACTGTTGTCTTCGAGAAAGGTGTTTGTTTCTTCTTCTTCTTCTTAGTAGTATTACGTGGTATTGATATGTATTAAATGTCGTTTCCTGGACACGAGTTATGAGGAGAAAAATGTGAAGGCGGACGGACGGGAGGATGTTTATTATATACGCGCTGTTCTCTCTCTCTCTTAACATTCTTCTTCTATTATATCCTAATTTAAAACCGCTAAAGTATTATAGTTGCTATATTATTGCGCGAGCAGCGTGAGTATGGTTTTGATGTCATCAGTAAAAAGTCTCCTCGGCGGCGGCGGCGACTGAGACGCTAATCTCTTTACGATGATGATGATGTGGCGTAACGTTCTCACCGAGCTTCTCTCGCTCGTATTTCCGTGATAAGCGCAAAGATTCCTCGATGGTTGATGAGTTCAGAGAGGTTTCTCGGTCGTGCGCGCCAAATTTGTCAAAGTTTAGAGTGCCTCGGATATCCTCCGCGGTGACCTCTTTTCTGCGATTAGTGCTGGGAGGGGAGTTGGAACGCTTCTTGTTGCCCCCATGATGATGATGATGATGTTCTTGTTGTTGTTGTTGTTGTTGTTGTTCGCCAAGTAAAGGTTTGCGTTCGCCGGATTCCGCGTTGAACTTGTTCATCGTTCGCCCGGAAAAGTCGCTCGCGGAGAGGTCTCTCTGCGCGGCAGTCACCGCGGCGGCTGCGGAGATGGACGACTTTCCTTTGCGCACTCTTGACGGCGTGTTCGGGTGCGAACCGTTACCGTTACCGTTGTTGTTGTTATTATTCGCGGAACTCGTCGATGATCGTAACATTCGATTCGGCGACGAAGGAGGTTCTGACATTAACCATGGTTGAATGTACTTGGCGTCAAACTTTTCCAAAGCGTGGTAGGAAGAAGAGCGATGGCGCAAAGGTTCGTCCGGTTTGTTATTCTTCCCACTCGATGGATGCAAGGATTCTACGTTTGGAATGTCGTTGTCGTCGTCGTCGTCACCACCCTTATCACCACTGTTCGGACTTCCGCTCTCCTCCTTGGTAACACTATTTTTTCCGTCTTCGTCGGCGGAACCGAATCCGAGACACTGCATCACCGGTCGCATAAACGCGCCTTGCAAAATGACTGTCACCAACACCAAAAACGTCGTCGCCGTGAGCATGGCGCCACCAACCGCGCCAAACTCTGCTGCCGCCTTCACGCTCAGCGCGTACGCGACTGCTCCTCTCAAGCCGCAAAACACCAACATATGCTGCGTGTTGCCTTGAATGTACCCGGTGGCGTTTGATTTTCTCGACGTTATGTTCAACATGTACGACAACGGATAGACGCACATGACTCGACTGACTACGACGACGACTAAGGCAACGAGACCGGTGGTAATGTACGCGAACGACGCGCGATACATACTCGCGCCCATATAAATGAACACAAACGTCTCCGCAACGTACGCGAGGACTTTGAACAAGCACATGGACACCATCCTCGGCGCGCGTTCTAAATTTTGCCTGGTATATCTCCCCATAACAATCCCGCAAAACAGAACCGATACGATCCCACTCATTTCCATCGATTCGCTAATCGAATACGCTAAATATGGAAACAAAAATACCAGCGCGGTATCAAACACCCACCCGTCTTCGTGTTCGCTCGTGACAGAAACGTATTTAATCAACAACGCGGACCCCATGCCGACGACGATACCTACGGTCATACTCGTCCCGAAAGTCAGGACGAAACCTTTGATAGATTCGAAAATCAAATCTTTCAGCTCCATCTCTTGCGCGTAATCGGATTTCAGTCGAGTCAACGTGATTTGCTTCGAAAACATCTCGAACAAAACGATGCAAACGGCATCGTTCAGCACCGATTCGCCTAAAATCATCGCGTTCAAATCCGGATCCACGTTCCCGATGTCGTTAAAGACGGATAAAACGGTCACGGGATCCGTCGACGTGATTAAACTACCAAATAACAACGCAGAAATCGGATCCCACGCGTAAGACAAACCTAAACTCCCGCACAAGTACATCAACCCGCCGACGATGAACGTGTTCATGAAGGATCCCAAAAACGCAAACGTCGCGATGGCGTCTGCGTTCCCGAAATACGTCCCCGGATGTAAAGTATACCCAGCCTCAAACACCACGGGAGGTAACAAAACGAGAAAGAAAAACTTCACGTCGAAAAACATCCAATCTACAAACTGGATGATTCTCGATTTATCTTCCACCGCGACTTGCGCGCTCAAATCCGTCCTCGCCTGGTACGTAATCACGCCCAACACGATCCCCAACATCAACGCCGCCCCGGACGCGTGTACCCACTTCGATTTCAACTGTCTCAACGCGATCGACACGATAATCATAAACACAATCATCATAATCATCACGCCCATGCTCAACGCCGCGGTCGCTTCCCCGGATTCAAAATCTTCCACGGAAACTCTCTTCTTATTCGCGATGACTCTCTGCGTCACGTTCAAGACGATATCTTTCAACTCTTCGTTCGTTTGGTCTCTTTGTTGTTGCCTTTCGTTGTTGTTATTATTCGTGAACATTGCCGTTATTCCCCCCGGCGCGATCATCGGGCTAGTGCTGCTGCTGCTCGATGCTGATGATGTCATCATCCGCTCCGCGAGCGCGTCTTTATGTTGTTGTTGTTGGGGGCGTCCTCCCCCCGAATCATAATAATACCGCGACGATACCGACGCCGACGACCCATCTCCTCCTCTCGTTTGTTTTGTGAGATCGTACGGCGACGTGTATTCTCTCTCCACCGGATGATCAGAGTTCATCTCTTCTTCTTTGGTGGTTGAAGTATTCTTTCAATGTCTAATGAAATGTGTCTCTTCGTAGTATAGCCGCGGCAGCCTTAAATTTTTGTGTGGAGAATTTTCTCTCTTTTGTCGTCCAACAAAAGAAGAAGAAGAAGACAAAGGAGCAACAAGAAGAACACGAAAAAGGGTTCCTCTCTCTGTGTGTGTCTGTGTTCTCTTTATTACTCTCAGAGCGCTGTTTTCTCTCTCTCTCTGTCTCTCTTTTCTTTGCCGCTTTTGAGTAAAAATCTGATGAGACAAATGTTATGTTTAGGGTTTCGGTCGAATCGAACACCCTAAATAAAACGCATTTCTTGTAACACCAAAAGAAGAAGAATTTTTCCGAACAAATTCTCTGAGAAACAGAGACAGAGGTAGCGCACATAGAGGTCGCGAATAGCAGTCAAATAAAGTCACGACGACGACGATGGCCGGAGGATGTGATGGTGGTGGTGTTGGGTCCCCGTCGTCTTTGGAAACTGCGACAAATAGAATGGAAAAAGATGTCCAATCTCTGATGAGCTTAAAACCGTTCGCGCGTTTCCTGTTGCAATACGTCAAAGACGGAGGCGATATCAACGTCGACTCTGATTCTTCTTCAGATAATAATAACGTTCCGTTGGAGATACGCTTGATTTTAGAACAATTGAAACCTCTCACGTCGACCATGAGCAGGGAGGATTTGATGCTCTTGCTCGAAAAAGCCGCGAGTGGGATGTACGAGGACGATTTGCTGATGCACTTGGCCACAGACGGCGAGAAAGAAGAAGAAGGAGAAGTCGTCGAGGAGAGAGCAGATTTAGATTTAGAGGAAATAATGGGAACGCTCAAACCTGGGTACGTGGTGAAAACGAAAGATGCGAGAGGGAGGAAAGTTTTGGTGAACGTGTGCGGGGCGAAGGAAGTGCCGAAACCGGCGCGATGGAGGATAACGGAGGATACAGAGGAGGAGGAGCGAAAAGACGATCGTGCGAACGCCGACGAGTACGAGATAAATAACTTGGAAAAGACGCACCGGTTCCCGTTGGCGTGTAGCGATAAGAGGGTGGATATCGACCGCAACGGGAACGCGTGCGACGTGTACGACGTGGCGTTTAACGACGAGGTTGTCGAAGTCGCCGCCAAGGCGATGTTTGACACCGCGACGAGAGAGGCGAAACTGAGAGATACGTTGGCGACGGTATGCGTGGAAGTTGTTTCGAAAAAGTGCACCACGGGAGGAGGAGAAGGAAACGGAAACGCGCTGGATCCAAAGTTTACGTTGCCGAAGCGAGCGTTTGCGGGAGCGTCGCTTCCGCCGCCGATGCGCGTGAAGAAATTTTTATCCTCTTCTTTGACGCGTTCGCAGCTGCGACAACAACACGCGAGACGAAGAATCGTCGAAATAAACACTACGAGTAATAATAATAACGCAACAGAAGGGGCGACGCCCATGTCACCACTCTCGACGACGAGAAGACAACATCATCGAATGGAACAAACGTCCTCCGAAGACGAAGACGAAGAAGAAGGCGGCTTCGCCTTTCGCCTATCGCCGGAAAGAAAAAAGAAACGAAAGCAAAGCCAACTGAAAAACGTCACCACCATCGCGAATGCCGCGGCCGCTGATACCGCCGCGGCGACGACATCAACGACGAAAAAACTGAGGGTGAAAATAGAAACGTCCTACCCGGACAAACCGTTGACGACGTTCGCGACGGTGAAATTGACCTTCGATTCCGAACAAAGTTTAGACCGCGCAAAATTAAACGTGTGCAGTCGAGAGTCGACGCTGCGCGTCTCGTTCGACGACGACCACCAAAGCAAAGAAGGAGAAGATGAAGAAAAAGAGGACCTTCGTCGCGGGAAAAAATCGACGCAACATCAAACGGAGTTTCCGTTCTTCATCGACGTGGAAAAGATTCGCGAGATTGAAGTCGAGGAGTTGCCGAGAGGAGAGAAAGAAGGGGAGATGGGAGACACCAGCGGCAGCGACACGAGTGGGAGAGATCCTTTGACGGTGATGCTGAAGATACCGTTCATTTTGATCAAGTAAAGGCACACGCGCCCGCGAAATTCTCTTTTTAGTTGATTAGAAAAACATTGTTGTAACAACAAACATCGCAAAAAGAAGACATTTAACAGAATGAGGACGTTACACGCAAGCTTAAAATTACCATTTATATTAACACAGTACAGTAGTCATCTAGAAAATATTAGAAGAAATCCAACGGCCCTTTACCAGTCGCTCCTTGGAAGCAAAAGATGGAAAACGCCAACATGGCCAATCTGCAGTGCTGAATTTCAATCGCTTTTAAAATCCTCACTTCCTCTTCGCTTTGGTTCGCGGCTAAACCGAGCGGGTCGAACAATCGTCCACCGGGATACAACTTATCCAAAGTGCTAAACCGTGCGATTTCAAACTTCCCGGTGCGCAACATCTCCGCAACGAACATCAACGGCAAATGAATAATCGGTAACCAAAAGAGACCCCACGGGATTTCCGAACCCATGTACGTGAGCTGCCATCCGTCGGCAACGTCATGGACGATTTTCGTAGACCACCAGTGTTGATCGGTACCTTCGCCGTATAAACCAAACTTGAAGAGAAACTCTGGAAGTAAAACGCCGATAGCGGCGAGCATCGCCCATCTGCCGTTGATTAACTCGCGCTCGCGGAATTTCAACAAGTCGGATTGCGCGCCGAAATTTAGCGGATCAAAGCCGATATCGCCGGGTAAACCACCGGTCAAATGCGGTGGAACGATGACGTTCTCGCCGGGTAAGTTGATGATAGATTTCGGGAGAAACTTGATTCGATCGTTCCCGTACAAATCGGTTTCAGACAAGCCGGTGTTTTTGACGACCGTTTTGACCATGGATTGCGAGCCGTTGGACCAATACTCGGTCGTTTGACTTTCCCTGGTTACCATTGGCGAGGCCGAGGCGGCCATGCTGCTGTTGCTATTATTACTGCTATTATTAGAGCCGTTGCCGGAAGATGATGATGAAGAACCTACCTTCCACCAATCACGTCCGGAAAATCCAGGCGTCATGCCTTGCTCTAAACTCTGTTGAAATTCTCTCATCATGACGTTCGTGTTTCGATCTTGCGGCGGGATGTTCCGGTCCAACAAATTGATGCCATCGGCCGTTTGTAACGACTTTGCTTTCCCATCTTTTTCCTCCAAACCAGCGACGTCGATTTCTAACATTTCCAAAATCGGTCGCGTGTACGATGTGAACAAACGAACTCCGGACCCGCCTTCCGTGACTAAATGCGCTAAAAGCAAGCCCCGCAAATCGTTGTTCCCTTGGAAAAACATCATCATCGCGAATTGCAACAGTTGAACGGAGTTCAACTTACTCGCTAAGAAACCTCGGTTAAATTCAATCGGTAACCCGAAGAACGTGCCAAAGAAGTTTCGCATTTGCTCGATGCGCAAGGAGATTAAAAGTTCCATGCCGAATTGGTAAAAGCCAATTTGTCGTCTTCGTTCGTAGCCCCACAAACGGTCCCAGGCTCCGTGAGAAATTTCCGAGTAATCCTTCGTTTCTTTCGCTTTTTGGAACCCTTCATAAATAGCCTCAGCCACTCCCGGAGCTTCTCCGAGCGATTTCGTGATGGAATAGCCGCTGGCTGGATTGACCATCCCCGCCGCGGCGCCGTACGCCAGCGTGTGCTGAGGCGACACCGGAGGCGTACCGCCCAATGGAATCCACGACGCTTCTTCTTCGATGATTTTCTCGTGGTCGACTTCAACACCCATTCGCGTTAAGCGCCTGTACAATCGTCTTTTCAACTCGTCGAAAGGAATTTGCACTCGCGCGACTAAACACGTCTCTTCCACAAATACCGTGTTTTCGTCCACGGGTAAGACGTATAAGAAACTCGGCACTCTCCAACTCCCGTCCTCTTTTCGGCTGTTTCGCATTTCACCTTTTAACTCCGGGTCAGCTTGGCGAAAATCCATAAACACGGCTTTGTTCTTCTCCCAAGGATGGTTCGGGATGGTCACTTCGATCCCGTACGCGGTTTGCCATCCCGGTGGCGGGCCGGATTCATACCTCAACATCTCGCGATTATGACCGGTCGAACAGACGACTAAATCGGAAAAGACTTCAAAGTCTTTCTCGAAATCATCGTTGGCGACGCCGGCCAAATCGACATCAGTGGACCCTTCACCGTAATTGCCTCTCGAGGACGCGTCCGTTTTCAAAAATCGTCCGCGAATCTCCGACGGTTTCTCTTCGCTAGAAGAGAAGTGTTGTACGCGATCGACGATACCGGGGAGGTACTTCACGCCGGATTTTTTACACTCAGACAACAGATGTTCCCGCAATCGCCTTCTGCACACTTGTCCATACGGTCGACCTAAACTTCGCCCACTTTCTGGGTCGTTGTCGTCGTACCAGACTAAAGTGTCTTCATATTTGTGAAGCAAAGTGTGTTCTAAACCAATCGCTTTGAACTCATCCAACCAGACGCCGTAGTTGTTCACGAACGGCGCGTCCGGGGCGACGACGCCGACGGATAAGCCCTTCTTTGCAGTTTCAGCGGCGATGGCTAACCCAGCAGGACCTGCGCCTATGATTAAGCAATCCACTTTCTCGCCGGTTTTTAAAACGTCCAAGACGTCCACGATGGGTTGTTGGTCCGGGAAGACTTTGCGCTGTTGAAACGCGATCCACTCGCGGTCGTCTTTGTAGCTCTCAATCTTCACTTCCGGGTAGACTTGATTACTGCTATTCGTACTATCAGACGTGTAAGATAACTCGCCATGCAACAGCTTTTCGAAATCTAACGGCGACTTCAAGATTGGTTTCTCCGTCGGGTTGGCCTTCTCGTAGACGCCCTCGCCCGAGACGCCATCGATGTCGTCGTCGTCGTCCTCTTCCTCCTTCTCCTCTTTCTCCTCCTCGTCTTCATCCATGCTCACATCGTCTTTCGTCGGCAGCGTTTCACTGAAGTTCAGTTTTGCTTTCTTCGGCGTCGGGATGCCCCCGTAGCCAGGTAAGGTCGGTGGCATCTTCTTTGGCGTCGTGTTGATTTCTAGAAACGCGCCTCCCCATCGGCTAGAATCGAATTTGTTTTGCGCGCTGGCAAAGTTTGCAAAGAAACTTCCCATGAATGGCAACGCGGACGTGACAAACGTGTACCGCATGTAGTTGTTGAAGGAAGCGAACAGCGCGATACCTAAAGAGAGTAAACCGGTAGGCCCGATGTTCCAACTGAGAAATCCACCCCAAACGTCTCTGGGTAAGTTGAAGAACGTTTTGAAAAATTGACGCGTGCCTTTGATATCCAACTCCATCAACGTTTCCATGCCGAAACACATGAACGTTCGAACGCGCAAATCTTCTTCCGTCCAAACTTTCTTCCAAATGTCTTCCGATGCTGATTTTGCTGAGAATAAAGTGGAATCGTTCGCGGGAATGGATTCGTCGACTAAGTCCGCGGCGTCCATGCCGGATTTGCCCGCTCTCAACGCCTCGAAAATCGCGTCTACTAAAACGTTCGCCGAACGCATGGTTTTAGCCACCATAAATCCGGTGCTCGGATGAACCATCCCTGCAGTTCCACCAATTCCTAACGTCCGTTGCGGAAACGCCGGCAACACGCCGCCCATTGGAATCAAACAGTACTCCTCCTCCTCCACTCTGGTTACTTTCACGCCTAATCGTTCCAAGCGCTGTTTCAACTTTACTTTCAAATCGTCAAACTCCAACCCAGGTCTGGCGACTAAACTGGTTTCTTCTAAAAACAATTGCGTGTTGGAAAACGGCATGGCGTATAAAAACGTCGGTAAGATATCATTCACCGATTTATACGCGTCGTCCAAATGGTCGTCTCGCCAATCCATAAACAACATCGTATCCAACGGAAACGGGTGCGATTCGACGTCGCAAACAATGCCAAACGCGGCTTGGTACCCGGGCGTAAACTCTCGCTCAAAGTCCACTAACTTTCTCGCGTGTCCGGTGGCGTCTAAAACCATTTTCGCAAACACCACGGACCCATCCGATAACGTCACTTCGGAAACGTCGTCCTCTTCGTGTTTGACCGATTTCACGTTTTGCGTCCCAAATTCTACTTTATTTTCCATCGCTCTATAAATCAGTTTCGATTTCAGTTTCGCTCTGTCCACTTGCGCGTACGCGCGGTCTAAAAACTTCCCAGTCTGCCGGTCGTTCTCCTCGGGAGTGTCCGCGTCGCCAAAAATAACCTGCGCTCTCGGCCAACTCGCCCGATAACAGTCCTCGAATCCCAAGGCTTGGAACTCGTCGCACCAGACGCCGTAATTGTTCCTCCATCCAGCTAACGGTTTCGGATCAATCAGCGCTACTTTCAAACCTTTCTCAGATGCTTGCGTGCTGGTATACAACCCAGCCGGTCCGCACCCGACGATTAACAAATCGTACGCCGTCTCTTTCCTCTCGCCTCTCGACAACTTCGGCAACGTCTTCGGCAACGGTTCGCACTGGCCAACCGTAGGACTCATCGGGTTGTACGGTTTGTTATTCACCCATCGCTCGTGTGGACGCTCCGTCGGTTCCGGAATGATCGCGTCTATGTGGTTTTTCGGGATGGATTCTTTTCTATTCTTTGATGTTAATGTTGTTGCTGTTGCTTTGATTTCCTCAATCGTCTTTGTCGACGCATCGTCGCTCTTTTTTACCTCCTCCCCGTTTTGGTCGTCGTCCCCCGAGGAAGCGGCCGAAGAAGAAGAACAAGAGGAACAACGCGCGCCTCCTCTCCGTCTCAACCCAGACGCAAAAACGCCGTTAAAGCTCCCACCACTTTTGCTCGACAAAGACGAGAAAAAGAAACGCTCGTTCTTCTTCTCAGCTTCAAAGCTCTGCTTTTTCTTCTTCACGAATGAAGATGATTTTGACGAGAATACGAATCGCTTTTTCGTTCCTCGCGAGGAAGAAGAAGAGGAGGACAAATCGACGACCAAAAGCGACGCGTTACAACCAAAACTCGCTCTCGTCGCCATCATCGTCGCCGTCGTCTTCTTCGGTATTCTTCTTCTTCAAAACTGTGATGATGATGCGTTGAATGAATTGATATTAAAATATTTTATCCGAATAGGCAAGACTTCAAGGAGGAGCGCTCGAGACAAAAAAGATCTCAAAATCAAAAGAAAAAACGAGCGAGACGAGCGAAAAAAGAAACATTCGAGTCGAGAGTCGAGATTTTAGACGAGATCAGAGAACACCAATTTTTACTCGAATTACCGCAGAAGGAAGGAAGGACAAGAAAAACGAAAAAGTCTGACGACGACGTTCTAAAAATACGACACACACACCCCTATTTTTACTCCTCTGAGGAACAGAAAACATTCTCATGCGGGGGGCACTTTGCGATCCTCCGCAAAACACGGTCTCCTCTTCCGACGAAACGAAGGACGAATCATCATAAATGCGTTTTTCTTCTCGTTCTTCTTCTTCGCGTGAACAGAAGCTGATGCGTTGTTGCTCTCGAAAATGGGAATTCATCCTCGAGGAGAAGAGCGATGGTAAAATTTTGCTGCACTCTTCTTCTTCTTCTTCCGATGAAAAGGATGATGGTTTTGGGGCTGCTGCTCCTGAAAGCGCAAAAGTGGTGGTGCCTCTGGCGTACAGAACGCCGACGAGGCGGTTTCGAGGACTTTTATGCGTCGGTCGGTCGGAGGAGAACGAAGAGAGAGGAGACGCAAAAGCCGCCGCCGAAGCCGCTTCGCGACGACGAGGTAAACGACGTCGGAAGAGACGAACGACTGCGGCGTCTAAATCATCTTCCTCTTCTTCCGTGGTCTTCTCGGCGGACCGCGGCGATGACGACGAGAGCGACGACGAGAGCGACGACGGCGAGAACGACGAAATGTACCACTATCAAAATCGTCGCGAATCTACGAATCTCGCCGCGGTTGTTGAAAAATATAAAACATTTCTCGAATCGAAGAACATGCGAATTCCGCGTTGGCTCTTTCAATGATCATCTGCGCATCTATTGCTCTACGTGTGTACACGACAAGTACCAAAAGCAGATACCCCAATCAAACTACTACCTAGTATATTATGGCTATCGTTATTATTATTCTTACTATTATTATTATTCTCGAAAATCCGGGTTACTCGTCTTATTCGGATCTTCCAAACCAAACTCTCCCAACGACTTATCGTTCGATCGCCACCCCGGTTTCGATTTCACCTTCATCTCTAAAAACACTCCTCTCTCTAAAAACACTTCGATATCTTTCCTCGCTTCCGTGCTCAACTTTTTCATCGCCGCGCCGTCTTCGCCGACGACGATACCAACCTGCGATTGCCTCTCGACGTAAATCGTCGCCCGAATCAAATCCTTCGCCGGCGGTTTCCTCTCCTTCAACTCCTCCACCCAAACCGACGAACAGTACGGCACCTCTTGCGAATACAGCTCGAATATCTTCTCGCGAATGATTTCCGCCACGAAGAACCGCTCGGGGTGTTCCGATAAATACTCCTTGGAAAAATAAGACGGCCCAACCGGTAACTTCCCCTTCGCCCATTGAACGACTTCTTTCACGCCGGTATCATTCAAGGCTGAAATCGGAATCACCTCTGAAATACCCTCAACTTGTCTAAAATACTTCATCAACTCCTTAATCCTTCGCACGTCTTTAATCCTATCGCACTTATTCACGCACACCGCCGTCGGTACCTTCCCGATCACGTCTACATCCAACAAGTTCTCAAAATCTTTCTCCGCGGTATCTTTCGCGTCCCCATCTATAACGATAATCAAACAATCCGCCGTTTTCACCGAAGATCGCACTGATTTCAACATCGTCTCGTCCAGCTTATTAAACGCGGATCGCATCACCCCAGGGGTATCCAACAGCACCATCTGCGATTCTTCGTCGCTCAGAACGCCTAAAATCCGGTGTCTGGTCGTTTGCGGTTTCTTCGTCACGATGGAGAGTTTTGTGCCTAATATTTTGTTCAACAAGGTCGATTTCCCGGCGTTTGGACGTCCGACGATGGCGACGTAGCCGGATTTATGTGTATCCGTTTCTTTCGGTAACAACTCGCCGCCGATGTATGGTAACACTTCCGGCGGCGGTTCATCCTCCTCCTCATCGAAATCATCCTCTTTTGCTCTCGAAACGACCGCAACAAATCGCCGCCGATAGTTTTTGCTCCTCCTCGAACTGATTTTCGATGCGGAAATGGAACGTTTATGTTGAAGTTTCGCGCGAGAAACGGTCTCAAAAGCGCGCATGATTTCTGCAGAATTTCGCTTGAATTTCCCCTAGAAAAAGTCGTCACTTTACAACATATAATGACGACGACAGAAGAGCGAAAATACGCTGGAGATGAAGAGAACAAAGATGAAGAGGATGAAGAGGAAGTCGTCCAATCCATCCCAGAGCTCCAACAAGCTCTGCGTGAATACACGGAACAGATGAAAGATATCGACCAATTAGAAGACGGGAAAGAGAAAGAAGAGATGAAACGAGAGTTGGAGGAAGTCATCGAGTTAACCAGAGAGGTTCTGAAAGAACGCGTGACGGAGGAAAAAGAAGAAGAGGAGAGAAAGAAGCAAACGACGACGATGAAAATGAAAGAAGAAGAAGAACACGAAGCGATTGAGAAAGAGTTGGAGGATTTGGAGAATTTGCGTCAAACGGAAGAGGAAGAGGCAGAGAAGAGGAAGCGAGAGGAAGAGGAGAAGAAGTGGAAGGTTTTGAAACGACCAAACGGAGAAGACGAGGGAAGAATAGAAACAACAACAAAAGAACGAACGAGAAAAGAGAACAACGGCGACGACGAGACAGACGGTACTAAGCCGCCGCCGAAAAATCTGCTCTACTGCGGCGCCGACGATAAACCGACGTACGACGAGGAAGGTAATTTAATCGTCCCGAGGAGGCTTCAAATACAAGACGACGACGATAAAGTCACCAGAGATCGAAAGAGGAAACAGTTGCAAACGTTTAAGTATAAGCAGAAACAAAAAGCAGACGTGAGCGAACACGCGAAACGGGCGAGCAGTTGGAACGATTTCAAGACGAAGAAAGCGGGCAAGAAGAAGCGCTTGGATAACATGAGCAGTGGGGTGTTTAAGAAGAAATCGATGTTTAGCGGTGTCGGAGAGGGCGAGAGAGAGGTATCTAAGCTGACGGTGCCGAAAAAACACCGGTTTCATTCCTCTTAGAAGAAGAGTTTCGTATTGATAGCTTTCGCTCGCGTCAGGTCAGATTTTCAAACTAAATATACTCAAAATTGTTGATATTACACACACTTTATATAACTCGGATCTCTCGTCTCTCTTTCTCTCTCTTCGAAAACACGCACACACACACACACACATCTGTTCTATTATTTTGTCGTCGTTTTAATTCTTACTTAAATATAACAGAAAGGAGGGGTGCATATTCTCTCCGTCTTTTTCTCTCTCGCCAAATCTTTCCTTTTTATCGCGCGCTTCTCTTTGTGCTACTTCTCTCCATCTTCTTGTCTCTCAAATTCGTTGTATGCTATATCAGAGCGTCGCGTATTTCCTCGTCCACTCCCTCGCCAAATCCTCGTACCTCGGTCGATCCGTCTTGTAAATGTGCGCGATTTCCGGCACTAAAGGATCGTCCGGGTTCGGATCGCACAACAGCGAACAAATAGACAACAAAACCTTCGAAATCGTCAACGCCGGCGACCACTGCTCTTTCAAAATGTCCAAACAAATGCTCCCGTGCGAGTTCACGTTCGGATGGTACACTTTTGTCTTGAAATTCACCTTGGGAGGTTTGAACGGGTAATCTGGAGGGAAGTGGATCGCGACGAAGAAGAGACCGCCTTGGTAAGGACTATCCGCTGGGCCAATGATGGTAGCGTCCCAGTGGAAAATATCGTCCTCGGACCGTGGACCGGCCGAGCAAGAGGTTGGCGGATCTTTTTGTAAATCCTGTTTGAATTCGTTACGCGGTGCGCAAGAGGAGGAAAAATGCGTTGATGTTGTTTCGTGGTCAGCGTTCGCGATTCAAGTGCGACGGACCGACGAAGTCTCTGATGAAATTTGTCTCTCTCGAGAAGGAACCGACGACGAACGGACGAAAGAAAAGAAGCGAAAAGAAGAAAAATGTCTGCACGCGCGAAATCAAAAGAAAAGACACCGACGCGACCGCCAAAGTCTCTCAACTCTGGGAAAGAAACTTGGTCGAATGATATCTGTACTCGAAACGAGTGCGAAAACGTACCACGAGCTCTTTGGTGATTCGTTTCGAAGCCATTTTAATGTGTTTCTCTCTCTTGCTATTTTTTTCTGTCTAGATGATGATGACGAACGTTTTTTACAGTTGTAATCTCGCTTCTCCTTCTCGTCGTCTGTCTCGCGAAGAGTATTCGCTCTGGGTTTAAACGTCTTCGAAGAGAAGTCGTTTCGTTTTGCGCGAACCTTTTTTAAAAAGTCGCGTTTCTCTCTCTGTCGCTTCGTCTTTGCAAAGTGCGTCTGTTTGTGCGCGTTTGGCGAAGAGTCAATGCTTTCTTTTTTTGTGTGGAGACAAAAGAGGAGGAAAACGAAAGGAAAAAATAAGAAAAAAATACACGAAACAACAAGGAAAAGCACTCATACTAAAATTTTATCGCGCAATCAATCAATCAATCAAAGATCATCGTATATCTACAATGCTTTTATTGCTGCCGAAACGCGTTCCGTAACTTGAACGACACCGTGGCTCGTACTAATTCACCGACGCGTTTAATACCTCCTCGTCTTTTCACTTGGATTTTCTGCAACTCCAAGGATAACGCTTTGAGGACGAGCGCTCGCAAGAACGTTTTCTCTTTGCGCAAGAAGTTTTGTTGTTGGTTTTGCCCCGCGTGCGTTTGCGTTTGCTGCTCTCGAACGTATTTGTTCCGGAGTTTTTCGCAACGAAGGAGAGAGGTGTGGATGATTTGCATCGCGCTGGAGTCGAGAGTTGCGGACGGGTGCGGAGGATCGAACTTGGATTTCAAGTCGTCGTGAAGATCGAAGAGTTCTTTGCAAAAGCGACACTCGGTTTCGAAATAGTCGTAATACGCGGATTCGGCGGTGATTTTTGTTGTTATCGCATTTTCGTACGCGATTTGTTCCTCTTGGACTTCTTCGATGCCTCGAGGAGAACGTTTTTCGTATTGAATTTCAAACGCTCCGAGGAAGCAACGCTTTTTAGCAACGCTGACGAAAACGTGGTCAGGAATGCGAACTAAAGCATCTACATCGACGATGGATTCGTTCGAAGCCGCTACTGTTTCGGAAATCACGACATCTTCTCCGATATGCGCCGTCTTCCTTTGTTTGCTCAGTTTAGTTCCTCTCGCGTTTTTCTTCTTTGTCATTTTTTTCTTCCTTCCGATGTCGCTTGGTGCGTCGACAGGGCCAATCGCCGACGAACGAATACACATATTAACGCACTCTTTCCATGCCACGTGTATGTTTGATTCCGTCAACGCGCTATCGCTCGCGATTCGAAACGCGGCGTAAAAATCTTCTCTCGACAGGCCAGACGATGAAAGACTACTATTCGTAGATATACTTTCACCGACATGATCTTCGCAATTCATCGCGCGGAACAATACAATCAAAGCTCTCATATTCCGTTTCGATCGTTTCTCGTGTTCAGTCATCAAAATCGAAACGACATCGTCCGCATCTACGGTTGTTCCAGTTACTTTTTTCTTGATCCCGTTGCTAGAGGAAGATGACGACGAGGACGAGGACGCTTCTACACCTCGATGGAAGAGAAATGCTCGCGCTAACGCGTCCATCTTTTCCTTCTCGGTCAATCGAAGAGTGCTATTGGTATTGCTAGTGCTATTACTAAATTGAGCGCTCGTCTTCTCGTTGACCAAGACGTCCGGGAACAACGCTTTTACTGCTTCGCACGCGTGCGAGAACGTCACTTTACCGCTATCGTCAAAGTTCATCATTTTGACCGACGCGGTGTTACTTTGAACTTCGCTAATTTTTATCGCTTTACCGTTCGCGGATTCGTTTTCTGGGAATAGTGAAGAGATGTGACCGTTCGGTGCCAACGCGTCGAGTACTTTCAAATAGAAATCGTACGTATCCCGATCGCCGCCAAAGTGAGTGCCATTGCTTTCCTCCGTGTTTAAAACAGTACCATTTGGAGAACAAGTAGAGGTAGACGATTCGAGGAGTCCGCAAAATGCCGCAAACTGTCTGATTTTCAGCGACGACGTCGAGTGAACTTTGCACGAAGCGATTAAATCCAAGCAGTTTGTTTCCGCCAATTGCCGCAAGCCGTACCGATGCACGTGCCACTCGTACGCAAAACTCGCGAGATCGTTATGAGATCCGCCTCCGATATGAGTCGATGTCTGTTGTTGTTGTTGTTGTTGTTGTTGTTGTTGTTGTTGCTGCTGCTTCTCTTGATCCTTCTCGGCAGCTATTTTATCGGCATAAATCTGCGCAACCGTGCGTAACGTCCACGACTTTGGTTTCTCGCGACCGTTTATTTTCGAAGTTTGGATGAGCCTCGCGAACCCACCGAGAGTGAAACTTCTACCAGCGCTCGGAGAAGAAGAAGAAGCGGAAGCGTTTCTGTTGGTTCGCCCATCCCCTCTTCTTTTCTTCATACTCGCAGAAGTTGTCTCGATACCGTCGTCGTTGTTATTGTTGTCACGAGTATGCCATCCCAACATCACCAAATCTGCGTCCGTTTGCGAGCTCGCATTTGCCATATCATCGCAACCAATTCCAAGCAGCGACCCGTCCTCGCCATTCGCAATCACGTGCTTCATCCAACGCCGATTCGTTTGCGCATCCGTATCAACCGGTTTTCCTCTCGGAGTTTTCGCCAAAGCCACGCGCAATCGTTCCTCCGCGTACCTCAGCGACTCTTTCGAATCGTCGCGACTGTCCAACGCGTGCACTAACTTCTTCTCTAAAACCATCGTCTGCGCTCGAATCTCGCGAAACATTGTCTCTTTCAACTGTTTCAACTTCTTTTGCGCTTTCAGCAAAGCATCTCGTTCTAAATCGCGTCTGTTCTTTCGCTCCGACGATATTTCCTGCCATCTTAATTTGGCGTTTGCAAACTCGCTCGATATTTTTTCGTTTAACATTTGCACGCGTTTCTGTTCTCTTCTCGTGGCAGCTAAACTCTTCGCCAACGCGATTTTTTCCTCTCCGTTGCGTTCGGATTGAGTGTTTGCAAAATCTCGCATGGCAGATAATCTTCGATTTTGTAAGTGCATCTCTTCCATCTGTTGATTTTTTACGTCTATTATATCTCGATATCGATCTAAAACTGCATCGACGAGCTCGCCGCGGTCTCTGCACTGCGTGTGGATCTGCCGGGACGTTTCTCGTGCAATAGTTTCCAGCATTTTCAATTTCTGATGGTGACGTTTCGTTTTATTCTCGCCTTCTTCTTTCTTTGACGTATTATTCCGCGATGTAAACGTGACGAGACTTTTCGAAGCAAGAGAAATATCATCCTCGTTATCTTCTTCACACCCAGATTCAGATGACGACGACGACGAACACGCGTCGTCTTCATCGTCGCCCCATCTCTCTTCCAGCGTTTCCAACAACCGTCTCGCCATCGCCCTCGATGCCGGTTCCGGGCCTTTACGATCGATCCACGCGAGACCGTTCGCGGCGGCGTCGACACCACCACCACTGTTATTAATACCGCATCGACGATACCTCCGATTTCCCTCCCTTTCGCGATCGCTTTGCATCTTCATCGCTCGCAACTTCTTCCTCCTCTCCTCTTCTTCCTCCTCCTCTCTTTTCTTCTCTCTCAGCTGTCTCTCCACGAGCGCGATTTCCGCTTTAATCTCTTCGATCGATCTCACATCCGTTCTCCCACCGCTTCTTCTCTCATAAGTCTTCTTCTTCATCATCTTTTCGTTGTTCTCCTCTCCGCGATTTAGGGAATCGTCACACGACGCCGCCGCGAGTAGTACTTTTCTTCGCACTCTTTCCTCGCACATGCGCTCGTGCGACCACCGAAACATGTCTGTCGTCTCTTTTTTTTTCAGCAAATCAGCAGCAAATGGTGGTGGTGCGCGTCGTCGCGTTTTGCATCATCATCACTCGGATTTTCGTCGGTCTTTCGCAGAGAGAGAGAGAGAGAGAGAGAGAGACGTGATGAGAGTACTCGCCCGTCCCGTCGTCAAGTGCGCGCTCTTTAACGCTCTCTTTCTCCCTTCTTCTTTCCAATAAAAAATATTATTTTTATATCTTGTTTGACTTTTTTCTATTTTTGGATTGAATTAAAAAAAAGACGTTTCTCGTCTAAAAGAAGAAGAGCCAAAGAAGGGGGGAAATTCGGATTCAATTCTGGCCTTTATAGTTACCACTATCATAGTCCCAGAAACGCGGGAAAGAAAGAAAGAAAGAGAGAAAGAAGGACAGTCGATGTGGTCGTGTTCTTCCTCCTTTTCTTTGCGACGACCACTAACTCCTCCTCCAAATCCCCTCTGCTGTTTCCGGTGTTCTTTTCCTCCTCCTCTCATCGGGAAAAATCAACAACCTCGGGTGAGAAAATGTACGTTCGTCAGAAGCAGAACGAGGACGCGTAACAACAACAACGCGAGGACGACGACTCCTCAACAACAACGCGACGATGATGATGATGGCGATTTTGATGGTTCGATGATTGATGATGATAACTTAGACGAAGATTTGGACGAGGACGATTTGGAATTTTTCAAAGCTGCCGCTTCGCTTCAGTTTGGTTCTTCTAACAAAAAGAAGGTCGTCGCGCCTGGATTTTACGTCGTGTCTACTCCGATAGGGAATCTCGAGGACATAACTATTCGCGCTTTGAAAATCCTAAACGAAGCGACGTTGATTTTGTGCGAAGACACGAGGAAGACGCGACAATTGTTGACGCTGTTGGGCGTTCAATCCTCGTCGTCGCAAAAAGGAAAACAAAAGAAGTTGCTCGCGTATCACTCGCACAATTTTTACGAGCAGAGAGAAACGTTGAGAGATCGAATCGTGAGGAACGAAGACGAGGAGGTGATTGCGTTGGTGTCCGACGCCGGTGCGCCGGTGGTGTCCGATCCAGGGCAGGATTTAGTGGATTTAGTTATAGAAGCGACGAAAGCGAACGGGGGCGGCGGCGGAGAGAGGAAGAGCGTCGTCGTGCCGATTCCAGGCGCGAGCGCGGTGACGACCGCAGTCATCGGGAGCGGGTTCAAATGCGACGACGGGTATAGATTTTGTGGGTTTCTTCCCGCGAAGAAAAACGAGCGAGTGAAAGTTTTAGAGAGTTTAACGTCCGAGACGAGTTTGTTGGTGTTCTTCGTGTCTCCGCACAAGTTGGTAAAAACGTTAGAAGACGTCGCGGCGGTGTACTCCAAATCGCCTCCTCGGCGCGTGTGTGTCGCTCGAGAACTCACCAAGCGACACGAAGAGTTCTTTCGGGGCACGTGCGAAGAGTGTTTGGAAGAATTCTCCAAAGAAGGCCGAGCGAGAGGCGAGATTACGTTGCTCGTCGAAAGCTCCGACTTTTGCGCGTCGACGAAGAAGACCACCGCGGCAAAGGTCGCGCCCAAAGATATAAACGATGACGACGACTCAAACGACGACGACGACGACGAAAGCGACAAAAACACCGCAAAAGTACTCCTCGAAAAAACATTGCGTCACTTACTCCTCGAACGCGCGGAAAACCAAAGGCTCTCCGTCTCCGAAGCCGCGCGGAAAGTGAGCCAAGATTTGGGCGTAAAACGAAGAGTCGCGTACTCGCTCGCGCAAAAGATTAAAGACTCTTCGAGCGGTAATACTAATAGTTAGTAATAATACTAATGCTTTGTAATTAAAGAAACGCATGCGCGCGCGTCTCGTAGTACAGCGAGTAGTAAAAATCACTCAACTGTTTGTTTTCTCTCGAAAGCGCTTTCCTCACTTTTTTCTCATCGCGCGCGCATAAAACGTTATCACACGTAATAAACTTAGTCCTCGTTTATTAAACTTGCGCCAAAACCAACGTATCATCGTCAAAGTAACGAAATGGGCAACTGCTGCAAGTCCAAGCCTGTTCGAGAAGGAGTTGATGTCGCGCAAAGCGAAAACGACGAAAGGGAACAAAGGTCGAGGAAGAGTCAAAAAGGCATCGTCCCCGTCGTCGGCGATACGGAGGAGAAGAAGACAAACGTGCTCTCAAAAGAGCAGCCGAGATCGAGATCGCCGCCAAAAGTAGCAGATTCAGCATCGTCTCCGATAGAACAACAACAACTTCAAGAGAAGAAGACGAAGAACAAAAACGGAATAACCGACGAAAAATTCGACGATTTCCACCTCGAAAATGAAACGAAAAGAATATGCGAGAGTTCATTTTTACGACCGATGAACTCCGTATTGTTTAAAAAATACGAGACCATTTTCGAAAAGGAGAGCGGCGAAAACGCGTTTAGTAATGGTGGTGCTCTTCTCCCTCAATGGCCAGAGGAGACGGAAGTGAACGAGGCGTATTTGAGCGCGTTTAAATCGTACTGCGGAGATTGCGAGGGTCGGTTTTTGGCGTTTCACGAACGCACGGAGGATAACGAGTCCGTGTGGTTTGAAGGCGAAGTGCCGGGCGGAAGGAGCGACGATGATGATACTCATAGGAGGGGGAGTAAAAAACAGAGGGTGAAAATGCAAATAGAACCGTGGGACGATCACGAGTGGACGTCGACGAGAGCGTTTGCGATTTACGCGTTTGTGATGAAACACATGCGAGTGAGTGGCGGTAGCGGCGGAAAGGACTCGGAGGGTGGTTTGGCGAGGAGGAGATCGATGGACAGTAGCGCGCCGGCGGCGGGAGACGAGTCAGAGAGCGCGGCGCTACATTTACCGGACACGAGAAAGATGCAAAAGAAAGAAGAGCGGATGGCACAACTCATACGAGGTCTCGGGTGCGAGTACATGAACCATCCGTTGTTTTACTTCTGCGTCAATTTCTTCGAAGGCGTGAATATAGATTCCGGCAACGAACAGATGGATGAAAGAGATTACGTCGATCGGTGCGAAATGTTTCTCTATCGATGTTTAGACGGGTGTCAAGGCGCCGTGTTTTCAAAGTTTAAAGACAAGAGTATTGAGTTTGGGATGAAGCACATCTCCGATTCGCAGCATTTAGGCGCGTTGGCGTATTTGAAAGCGTACGTGAACACGAGATTTCTGAAACGGTTTCCAATCACCTCGAATTTTATGCATCCAAAGCTGGACTCGCAAATCGAACGGATTCGTTTGTCCAGAGATGTCGCGCACAAAATGCGCGCGTTCACGTTCGTGGAGGCTTCTGATTCACATCCGGCGGCGTTGGTGTTATCTTTTCCAGATACCGAGGCGTTTAAAGATTTACTCTCCGTGAGCGCTCCCGATTGTTGGCTCGCGTTGAATCATTTTTACGAGTGGACGATAGCGCAACCGAACAGGACGAGACCGCGAGATAAAAAGTTACAAACGCCGCCAATTTTCATCGCGGACGTTAAAAAGTTATCCCTCATGATTTGTACGAAGAAAAACGTCGCTCGACTGGCGGATACGTTTCGAGCGGCGATGTTCCACCCGGAACCGTTTTCTAGATTTGTCATCGCGAACGCTCCAATGTCTGTGATGGCGTTATTTACGTTTGGGAAGTTGTTCATGAGCGAATCCGCGAGGATGAAGTTTGTCATGACTGGATCGAGTTTACAAAAAGCGATGAAACAGGCGTGGGGATTAGAGAAAGAGGATATTCCTGAATGTTTAGGAGGCGAAGGGTACCCGGGGAAAGCGCTCTCGGCGGAGGAGATATTAACGAGCGAGGAGAGCTGGTTACATCACAAACAGTGCATCGAGAGAACGAGAAAGCAGTACCCGAAATATTTCGCGAAATACTCGGAAAAGTATTTCATGGACGAGAAGAAGCAAGTAAAAACGGTGGTTGAACGCAAATCGAACGCGTTGGCGAATTCGCAAAGAGAAGAAGAGGATGAATCTCGAGCGAGCGGGAGCATGTCTTTTACAAAAAGCGCGCGACGCTCGAAAACGATGCCGAGAATGGGCGCGAGAGAAAAAGACGACGACGCCGACGAGAGTTTGTTTGTTGGATACGGAGAAGAGGAAATGTCGGAAAAAAGGAAGAAGATGGCGTTTTTGTTCTTGTCCATCGTCCTCGCCTCGTTTCTTTCCATGTTGTTTAAAGTGTTCATCTTGTCCAACAATATCCGATAGACGCGGTGCTACCGTACATTTATTTAGTCAATTGTATATAATATAGAGTTTCTAACTGTCTAATACTACGTTACGTTAATGATGGTGCGATCCGCATCCACCGTGGTGAGAGTGTTGTCGGTTAAACGCGGATCTCTTGGCGGCTTCCACTCTCTCATGAATCGCTTCTTTATCGTACCCTTCATCGTATAATCTCTTGCTTAACTCGTCTTCTAATATCTCCAACGCTTCACCTAAAAGCTTAAAATTTGTTTCCGCTTTACTCTTCTCTTCGTCCGTGGCGTCGATTGGAATACGATCCGGGTGATACTCCATCGCTTTTTTCTTATACGCCTGTTTCACTTCAATCGGAGACGCTAAAGACGTCACGCCTAACAGAGCGTAATAATCGCATCGATTCAGCTTGCGCACCTCAAAGTTGCACTTTTCTATTCGCGCCTTTGTTTCCGCGTCGTCTGGAAGAATTTTCTGCAAATTCTCGAGCACATCTTTTGCTTTTTTCGGCTCTTTGAGTTTTAAGTACGCGTTCGAGAGCGTGAAATACGCGGGTTTATAATCGTCCACGGCGGATAAAGCCTTTCGTGCGTCAGCCGCGCACTTCTCGGCTTCGTTCAATCGTAAATACGAATTGGCTCTTTCCACGAGTATTCGAGCGCATACGGGACTCTTTTCTGGAATAAACTCCGTGGACTCGAGCGCTTCGGTGAAGGACTCGACGGCTTTCGCAAATTCTCTGTTTTGATGCGCCGCTCGCGCGTTTTCCAACGACACTTTTATCTTCTTCGCGTCTTTGAACAGACGCATGGTTTTGGTATCGTCTGGATTTTGGGTCAATGCGTGTTTGAAAAACTTAATTCCGTTTTCAAAATCGCCATCGGCAGTCAAACACAACGCTCTACCTCTCAACGCGTGCATATCTACTCTAGAATCATCTCTGCGAATCGCATCCAACGTAAATTTTAAGATTTGCGTCAAATTTTCTCCGAGCGAGAGCAAACATCTCGCGCGGGCGATTTCGCACCTTTCCCCGCAATCTAATTCCAATAAGTGCGCGTATCTCTCAACCGCTTGCGCGTATCGTTTCTCTCGCTCGTCTTCCTCGGCGCTTTGAAATGTCCGCAGCACATACCGCATTCGTTCGACTTCTTCCTCGAGCGTTTCGTCGTCGATCTTCAATCCTCTCTTTAAGATTTCCTCGCCGGCGAGTACGGACGCTTCGTAATCGCCCGTCTTTCTGTACATACCCATCAACGACTGGGCGCACGTGATCACGTACTCGTTATTCCCCGTATCTTCCACCACCGCTTGACATTCCTTAAAATCTTTAATCGCCTCGTGGAACGCTCCCAGTTGCGACCAACATCTGCCTCTCAAGTGTAACGCTTTCGCCGAGTCTTTATCTATCGATAAACACTTCGAGCACAGTTGCACGGCATCGCGATATTGCTTCGCCTCGAATTTATTCAACGCTTGCTTCTGTAAACCATCGGCGGTATCGTTCTCCTCTTTTTTTGCGTCGCTGCTTCCTCTCGTCGTTTTTGTCGTCGTCGTCGTCTTACTCGTCTTACTCGTCGTCTTCTTCTTCTTATGCGCATCCGTGGATGTCATGTGTCTGGTAATCTCCGAACACGAACCGATCCAATCGCACGCATCGTCCATCGGACACCGCACGCGCACTTTCTCGTACACGCGAGATAAAACCGGCGAGTGTTCTTTCAAGGTTTCGTACCTCGCGTCCGTTCCGTACGCCATTTGTTCTTGGCACGTCGGACATTTCGCATCGTTTCGAAACCATTCGTCCAAACACGCGAGGCAAAAGATGTGTTTGTTCTTGCACAAGGTCACGACGGGTTGTTCGCAAAACTCGGAGCATATTTTGCACGTGAACTCGTCCACGTTGTCCGAGAGGACGTGGTGCAACGGAAATCCGCTTCCGCCCATTTTAACTGTCCAAAATGGAATGAAGAATCTGCCTCTTGAAAGATTTTGTGTGTGTTTCAGCTGTATTAGACTCTTTCGTTCGACTCTCGTTTTATAATTGCTCTCGAAGAATACAATACGCTTGTTACTTCCCTCTTAATAGTTCGTTTTGGTCACCACGATACTGGTGCGATTCGAGAGGGTGTCATATAAGGAGTCCAAGTGAAGAAAAAACTACATTTTTTTCATAAAAATACGTAATTGTTTTTCTCTCACTTTCCTCTCTTTTCTTCTCTCGGAAAACCCCGCACAACTACTACTCATAAAAGAAAACAATGCGAGGTACGCGCGCTCTCTCTCTCTGATTTGTTTGTTTGTGTATTTACGCACGTTTTATGTGCGAGGAATACTCTTTCGTATTGAACGCAGTAAACGTTTCTGTCTTGCGGCGTTCGCGAGTGGCGGCTTTTTTTCTCTTTCATCATCGCTTTTGCGCGCGCTTTTCGTCGTTCTCTTGTTAGAAAGAAATGGGAGAGAAAAAAGTTACGCGCTATTTGTCTCAACTCTTCGGAACGGAAAACGCGAAAATGTGCGATGAAAGAGAAACGATGATCGCGTAGTATTAATAGTAGTCTCGCGCGTTACGATGGCGCGTTTTGTGTTTTATCAAGCGCATATTGCGGTTTAGGACGACGGTGTCTGCATCGCACAAGAAGAAAAACAACGAAAGAGACCTATTTTGGATGTCTGACTGACCAAAACAAAAATTCTCTCTTTAACTTAACAGCCAAGTGGAAGAAAAAACGCACCCGCAGATTGAAACGCAAGCGCAGAAAGATGCGCATGAGATCGAAGTAATCTTCTTCTCTTATTATTACATCACATATCAGAGAGTCTCTTTTTGAAAACAGAAAGAGGTTTCATAATAGATAGAGTTTTAGAAGATTAAATAGTCTCGATTTTGCGCGGATATTTGGTTCGGGTACGCGACGACGATAACAACAACATTAACAACAACAACGCGCGTCGGTGACGGATACCATCAATAGATTAATAAGAAGAATATATTAGAAAAAAACAAATATGAGAAAGTTGAAACATCACGAGCGCAAGCTCTTGAAGAAAACCAACTTTTTGCAGTGGAAGAGCGAAAACAACCATCGCGAGTTGGAAGTTATTCGCAGATACCACGTGCAAGATCGCGAGGAGTACAAGGAATTGAACAAGGTTTGCGGCATGGTTACGAAGTTGACCAACTTATTGCGGCAAATCGATCCGAGAGATCCTAACAGAGTTGAAATGACGGAGAAGCTTTTAGACAAGCTGTATAGCATGGGAGCTATTCCGAGCACAAAGTCTTTGACGCTGTGCGATAAGCTCTCGACGTCGTCGTTTTTGAGAAGACGGTTATCGGTTGTCATGGTTCGCTTAAAAATGAGCGAAACCTTACGTGAAGCGGTGACATTTATCGAACAAGGACACGTCAGAGTTGGCCCAAACGTGGTGAGAGAACCGAGTTACCACGTCACGAGAAACATGGAAGATTTCGTCACGTGGGTCGACACTTCGAAAATTCGACGTAAAGTCATGGCGTACAACGATAAAGTGGACGATTTTGAGCTTCTCGGAGCTTAAACAACGTGATTGCTTTATCGGCGTGCGTTATTTTAGTATATTCTTATTATTCTAGTTGATGTATTCGGTACTACCGCGGTGTTGTAGAAGTCTAACGTGTTTCCGAAGAAAAGCAAAATTAAAAGAAAAAATGATACGGTTGTTTTGTTTGTAATAAATACTACTTTGTGCTACACAAATACACAGCTAATGAAAAGTACTACGTGACTTCACTACTACAAACCTTACGTTCCGCGAGGTGCGTTTAATTGAACCATTTCCCTAAAATGTCCGGCAAATCTCCGACGCTCACGATTTCTTCGTCCACGTACAGCGCTTTGTTCTTCTCGGCTTCTTCGACGGCTTCGGGCCGTTCCGCCCACGGCGCGCCGCCACCAGAAACGTATTTCACCACGTTCACGTCTCGAACTAAAACCGTGCGACAATTCAAATGATCTTTAGCTGCTTTACAATCGTTCAAGACGTCGTCGCCGACGTGCACCCAATAAGCTCTTTCTAGTTTATGGTCTCCTATTTTCAACGAAGAAATAACGTCGTCGGAAGCTCTGTTCGCGTTTCCGCTCTCGAGCATAAACGTCTGCGCCATCGTCTGCGCCCTTCGAAATGGCCACGGACTCGGTTTCCTCGCCACGTCTCCATTCACGCCTTCCTTATCGATCAACTCGTCCGCGCTGATTTCGAAATCAAAAAACTCTCTCAATCCGCTTTCGCTCGCGCTTCCTAACCCGTTCGTAATGCTCCCGATGACGCACCTCGGGTACCTCTCTCGCACCGTCTCTAAACACTCTCGCACCCCGGGAAATAACAACTTCCCGCCCGTGCTATTTCTTGTCGGAATCCAACTTAAATGGTACCCTCTCGCGGCCATACCAATCGCGTCGTGCTCGCACACGTCGCACAAAGTCGTCATCGCTTTCACCGCCGCCGCTATTCGGATCGAAGCGTACGATAACGCCTGCGAGAAATGAACAACCATCATCAGAGAGAGAAGGAAACGGTTAACAAAATAAAGAAGAACAAATCAGAAAAGTAAAACGTACCACGTGTTCTTCTCCTCGCATCCGAAACATCTCCTCCCTTTCCTCTCGAATGCCTTTCATCAACTCGTTCATCACTCGCGTCTCTGGGAAATTCTGAACTCGAGTTTGAAGCCATTTGATGTAACTCTCGTTCGCCGCGGTGACTACTGGCAGAGTTGGCCACACGGTATCGTCCAAATCGAACGTCAAAACGTGGAGTTCATGTTTATCATCGACAGAAGCAGAAGAGGAGGAAGACGACGCAGAAGAAGTTCGTTGTTTGGAATTTCCCCGTTTTCTTCTTCCTCTTTTGCTGTCGATAAACGTAAACGACGACGAGAACCAGCAAAGAAGCTCATGCTTTTGAGGCTGCTCTTTATGTCGACGACCCGAAAAATGATTCAGAGGACGATAAAAACAACTCGTCGGCATCATCGTCGTCGTCCTCATCTTGCGCGTCACAAAATGGCAACTTTTCCTCTCAACAACTGCTTTGTTGCGACAGGGAGGAGGATCATCGACGAAGAGAGCTCCTTTTCGAGAAACAGACGAAAACGAGGACCTAAAAGTGGACGACGACGACTTTTCACGCGTTTTGATGATTGCTCTGATGATTTTGCGTTTCGAATAACGAGTAAAAGCAGATGGAGAAACGTCAATGGAATTGGAAAGAGAGCGAAGAAGACTTTAACGGTTTCCTCTTCTTCTTCTTCTTCTTCTTGGATAAACGACGAGGACGACGGCAGTACGACTCCGGAAACAACGAGGACAAGAACAACGTCAGAAATAACAACGACAGATATGCTGAAACGGCTGGACGAACCGGTCGTGTTAGACTGGAAAGCTTTAGTGAGATGTTTCCTCAAAGCAAGTGTGCTCAGCGCTCTTCTCCTCCGAGTGTGGACGATATTGACGAGAGGAGGAGCGGATGCTGCTTTTACGGCGGCAAAGAGCCAGCGATGGTTTCTGCTCCAAAAATGGTTCTTTTCTTCGAATCATCAATCGCTTGGTTTCGGCGTCGTCGTTGGTGTCGTCTCGTTCGCGCTCGCGTTCGCCGCGCTTTTAGTGATCTTGGAGAAGGAAAGGGTGGAGCGATATCGATTGGTGTCCGCGATGGAGGCTCGAGATATAAACTCGAGGTTCGCGGACGTGGACGGGGTGAGCGTGCACCATAAATATTTTACTTCTTCTTCTTCAAAAGAAAAGGCCGAGGAGGACGACGAGGACGATGATGAGTCCTCCGGGGTGTTGTTTTCTATGGCGCACGGGTTCGGAGCGAACATGTACTCGTACGAAATGGCGTTCGTGGATAAGCTTTTAGAGATGGAAAATGCGAACGATAATAATAATAGTGTTGGGATAGTATGTCACGATAGCGTTGGATTTGGATTAACGGAGCGACCGAGAACGGATTTGATAAAGTATACGAAAGTGTTCAACGCCAAATGTTTGAAGGCGATGGCGAGGAAATACGCGGGTAAAGGGAAGAAGAAGAAGAAAGTTGTGTACGTCGGTCACTCGTTAGGGACGATCGCGGCGACGTTAACGACGACGTTGGAGGGTGATGGTGATAATGATACTGCGAAGCCGGCGGCGATTGTTTTAATCGCGCCGGCGTTTTTAGTCAAGAAAGAAAAGGAAAAAAAGAAGAACGCGACGACGCTCGACGGAGAAAATGAAGAAGGGGCAAAGAAAAAAACGATACCGAAAAAGAAAATCGTCACTCCGGACGACGAGTTCTACGACGAGGAGTTGTTTAATCGCGTGGTCTTGTCTTCCTTGAAAGCTCTTTTGGGATGGATCAAGTCTTCGTTATTCAACCTTTTGGCGAAACCTCTCTTATACGTGCTCTTGCGAACGATCGTTCGCTCGAAACAGTTTTGGCGAAACGGTTTATCCAACGTCGTGGCGAAATCGAAAGCATCTTTGGTGGATGAGTCTTGGGTCGATGGCTATCGGCGCCCGCGGATGGTGCAAAACTGGGACCTCGGAATGATTAATTTCGTCTCCGCCAGTCTCAACGATTTAGGCGCCGACCTCAAAGCCATCTTTCGAAGGCACATGCGCATTTACGCGGACAAACCGAACGAATACGACGTATCCATGAACCCAATGGACGCTTTGAAGAAGAGCGCGTGGGAAAAAAACATCCCAATCTTAATCGTTCACGGCAACGAAGATAAAGTCGTTCCGATCTCCAACTCGGTAAACATTTACAACCGATTGATAACCGCTCCAAAGGTCGAGAAGAAGAAGAACGAGAAGATGGAAATCCCATCTCAGGCTTCTCCTTCTTCTTCTTCTTCTTCTTCTTCTTCTTCTTCGAAGTTGCAACAATCTCCTCCTCCTTTGACGAAATTCGTCGTCATGGAAAACACCGGTCACTGCCCGCACGAAGAAGATCCGGAAACGCTCGCGAGTGTCGTGCGTGACTTTTTGAGAGAAGCGAGCGTGATGTAATAAAAAATACTCTCTGTATATGCGAGCGCGCGCGCGAGAGAGAGAAAAATATTGGCATTTTCAATCCACACGTCACTCAAGAGATACACACCTTTTGATTTGATAGGGATGATGGAACCTTCGTTTCTCAAACGTCTCGATATACTCCATGCGTTCTGGTTTTATCGATTAAAGTTTGTGTTTGTGTGACATTTTTGTCTCTTAAATATCTTCAAAAATATCTCACACTATTCCCCTAACACTACATTGCCTCTACTAAACCACTTTTCTGCGGTTGTTGTTTGAAGAGCTTCTGATTCGTACTTACTTCAAGTGATAACAAAGTTGTTGTTTTCAGCTGAAACCAAGCGAAATGCCTGCTCGCGCGCAGCAGCAGCGGCGAAGATCCGGAGGAAAGAAACCCAGAGGCCGTTGGGGAAAAGATCCGGATTACGAGGACGGTCGCGAGTACACCAATGAATCGGACACGGAGGAGGAAGAAGAAGGAAAAGACAACGCTCAATTCCCCACACGCACGATGAAAGAAAAGCTCGTCTTCTTAAACGTCGATTTGAACGACCTGGAACAGGTCGTCAAAGGCAGATCTGGAGGTTTGCACGAAGAGTTTAAAATCATCAAGAAAAGGTATTACCGAGAAGCGTTATTGAAACATCCGGATAAAGGCGGGAAAGAGCGAGATTTTTTGGAACTCGATTTCGTCTGGCAAAGCTTACGGGTGATGTACGAAAGGAACACGATAAGTTCGTACTGGGAAGAGGCGCAGAAGAAAGGAGCGGAGAAGAAGAAAGGGAGGGAGTACACGCGGACGAGGCAAGCGAAGAAACCGCAGGCGGCGACGAAGAAGAGGAAGAAGAAAGGAGGGAAAGAGGAGGAGGAGGAAGAGGAGTTTAAGGCGTACCACAAAGCGTATCGGTCGTATAAGTTTTATGAGGAAGCGGCGGAGTATGACGACCCGGAGTATCGAGTGGAGTTGGCGCGGTCGGCGCGGTCGAGTTGCGTGGCGAAGACGGGAGGGATCGCGTGCGAGCACGCGCACGAAAATATTGAGAAAGACGAGATTCGGTGCGGGCATCGTAATCCTACGAGTGGTTCGTTCGGGAATTGGTCGCATCTGCGATGTTGGCGCGTTCCTAAACGCGTGTGGCTCGGACTTCCCGACGCGCATCTCGGACCGTTGAAGAAGGAAAAGAAGACAACCAAGAAAGAGAAGAAACCACCGCAAGGAGACGAAGAAGAAAAGAAGGAGACAAAAACAACCGCGAAAAGAAGAGGACGCAGCAGGAAAACAACAGGGACAACGACCACGGCGAAAGGAAAAGGGATGCAACCGTCGATGGATCGACGCGTCGCTCTCGTTGAAGAAGAAGGCGACTTCACTTTGACCGAGGAACAGTTTGCGGCGTACAACGACGCGATTTCGAACATGAACGAAGATCTGTTGGAAGGCTTCATTCAGCTCAAAGACGACGACCAACGCGCGTTCGTTTTACACTGCGCGAATAGAAAGAATTGGGCAGTCCCGAGAGGCGTAAAGGCTGGGGAAGGTTTCGATTTGGCGCTCTTACCGTTTGAAGGCAAAAAGAAGACAGGCGCGTGGGGGACGACGCATAAAAGTGAAGTCGCAGTCGTACCGGGCGCTTTAGAGGCGAAGAAACGATTGGCGCTGCAAACAAAACGACAAGACGAGGAAATGGAAGAACATCCCAAAGGCTATCCTAAGGATGGTAGAAAAGCGCACTTTAGCGCCAAAGCAATCGTGCCGGGCGCGAAAGATGCAAAGAAACAAATCGCAATCTCGGTGGCAGCGGTGAGAAAAGAAGCCTTGCTGAGGAAGAAACAGGAAATAGTAGAGATGTTGAAGCAAGAGGAGGAGAACCAAGCCAATTGGGACTTGCTCAACGCTCACTTGGAAGCTAGGAAAGGTAAGGGCGAGAAACGCAAAGCGCCTTCGCCGGCGCCCGCCGCGGTGAACAAGAAAAAGAAGCCTGTCAGCAAGAAGAAGAAACAGAACCAAATCGTGGCCATCTCGGAATCAGAGCACGACGATGACGAGAGAGAAGGAGGCGGCAACAACGAGGACTTAGCGGTGGCGCATCGACAAACCCAACAACACTTAGTGCCTCTGAATCAAATGCGACCTTTGGTCACGGTTCCGGCAACCGCTCGCGCGCTCGCGGGTAAGACCTTTGTGATGACGGGCGTCTTCCCGGAACTCGGTGGCGGCGTTGGCTTAAATCTTGGCAAAGATAAAGCAAGAGCGCTCATCGAAACCTTTGGCGGTGTCGTCCGCAGTGCCATTTCCGGTCAAACGACGCACTTACTCGTCGGGACCGAACCCGGCGCGAGTAAAGTCTCCCAAGCTCGAAGCAGAAACGTGACCCTGGTCAACGTTGGAGACTTGCAGAAATGCTTAAACGTAGGCGACGAAGCCGCGCGAGAGGAATTAGGGCAAGACAAAGTCATCATCGAAGCTTTCTCGGGTGGGTTTTACGGCAATTCCAAAGCGTACGAGATGTCCTCGGAGAAGCTGCAATATTTAGCCGGATTGAAAGACTTGGACGCGTTACCTCCCGCTCCGCCAAAGCCGAAACCACCAAAGTCGTTCGGAGCACGATTTTTAAGCTGGAAACGCAAGTGAGATTGAGAACAACAAGGAGGAAGAGTACACAAAGAGAAACACGAAGAAGAAGCGCACAGCTCGCGCCTGTTTCGCGAAAGCGAATTCACCTATTATATACTCTAATATCTTTTCTTGGAATGCACCAACACTATATCTAAAACACAAACGCTAAAGAAACCGACAAAAGAGCACCGCTACTACTTAACTCTCTTTGCTCAAATCCACCTTATCTCTCACCCGAGGTAGTTTCTGTCTCACCAGTAAAACGATCCACGCCGCGAGCGCCAGGACGTGTAACACAATCACGAAATGCAAGATTGGTTTCAACACGTTCCCTAACTTTTCTTGGTTGTTTTGGACCAATAACGCGTCGATTAAAGAGTCCACGGTGTGTGAGGTGAATGGAATTTTGATGGTGTTTGGTAGACCCATCGTTTTGCTGCTTTCCTGCGCCAGTGCTGATGCAAACGA